>Ga0209515_10000138_pt1 | contig 133945 bp, 118 predicted proteins | sample Subgroupgradi54m_FD_187454 | JGI IMG/M metagenome (GOLD analysis project Ga0209515, IMG submission 187454) | Subsurface groundwater microbial communities from S. Glens Falls, New York, USA - GMW60B uncontaminated upgradient, 5.4 m (SPAdes)... ... | reverse complement strand
TTGTTCCGAGTGGCAACCTGGGCGATCAGGCGGCCATCTTCGAAGCTGTTCACGGGACCGCGCCGGACATTGCCGGCAAAGGCCTGGCCAATCCGACCGCTATCCTGTTGAGCGGGATCATGATGCTCGACCACCTGGGTGAGAACCACGCCGCCCGGCGAATCGAGAGCGCACTATACAGCGTCTATCGTGACGGCCGTCAACTGACACGGGACGTCGGCGGGCAGGCCACAACGCAACAGTTCACCGACGCCGTAATCGCCGCCATGAAAACGGCCTAGGCCATTCCAGCGGGATTGACATTCGCGGAGTGGTCGGCAAAAATAGGATTGCGGCAAAATTCCACCAAGGATGTATCGTGGCTGAACTCGAAACGCCCACCATCGAACAATTCGTCGCCGGCAAAGTAGTGAAATACGAGCCCGCCTCCACCGGCACCAACACCCGGCGCAAGCGCAAGCCGCACATCCTGGCGGTCATCAACGAGTGTTGCACCGGCTGCGCCGGTTCGCCGGCGTGCGTCGAGTATTGTCCGGTGGAGGACTGCATGTATTGGGCACCTGACTTCGATCACCCGCCGTTTGGCCGCATTGTCGTCGATCCCTTGCTCTGCATCGGGTGCAAGTTGTGTACCAGCAAGGGCCCCGAGGGCGCATTCCTCGAGGGCTGCCCGTGGGATGCCATCGACATGGTGCCGCTGGCCGATTGGGAAGCCAAGCACGGAACGCTGCCGTTCTGAATACCGGAAAATTGGATATAGAAAATAGGGCGGGCGAAGTTTGCCCGGACTGACTGCAAGGCACTCGGATGCCTTAGCTTTCATTTTCTATCTTCTGTTTTCCGCTTCTCTCGAGCGGATGGCGCGGGCGGCGAGTTCGGCCTGCTGGCGAACGCGCTCGGTCATTCCCGCATCGCCACGGACGTATCGTTGGATGGCGGGCATATCCTCAGGCTGACCGATGAGGTACAACGCGCGGAGCATTTCCCACACCAGGTCCTCGCTCGGAGCGATAGTGAGCAGGGATTGACCGGGCCAAACATTTGTTCCATTCGCCACCAGCCAGCGGCCCAGCGCTCCGGGGACCTGCGAGCGAATCTCAATCTTATGGTTGCCATACTGGATCCGTCCCAGCAGTGTACCTGGATTGACCACGTCGCCGGGTTTCAAGCGCACGGCGAGGATGCCGCTCCGCGGGGCCAGGACGGGGTACGGTTCGAGCATGCTCCGGATGACCGGGCGACCTGCCGCATCGCCAAAGAGGATCAACGATAGCGCGGCGTTGGTGCGGACCATAGGGTGCGGGTCTGCGAGCAGCCGCAAGAGCACCGGGTGGAATTCTGACGCGGTGCGGTCCTGGCCCATCACCCATGCAGCGGTTATGCGAAGCTCGTCCACACCGCTCGAGGAGAGCGCGACCACCTGCGGGTACCAGCGCCGCGCCGAGGCCCGCTGGGCAGGCTCGCGGCTGAGCATACGGTCGGCGAGCTGCGAGAGCGCGTGTTGCGCCTTGCGCGGATGATCGCGCTCGGCAAGGTTTTTTTCGATCTGCGCGTCAGTGAGCGGCCGGCCAAACCAAGCCGCTTGCCAGAACAGAAACGGCATCAGGGCAAAGAGGAACGTCAAGAACAAGACGAGGTAGAGCCAACTTCGGCGAACAGCGTGCCCGGCTTGCGGCAATGGCACTGCGGCAGGTGGGTGGGAGGCGGAGTTCATACTTGAGCGGGTGCGGCGTAAAGATGATACAGCAGGAGGTAGATGACCACGCCGGTCACCGAGACGTATAGCCACAGCGGCAGCGTCCACCGCGCGATGCGTTTATGACGATCGAACTGCTCCCGCAGCGCCCGCGAAAGCGTGACCAGCGCCAGCGGCACAATCGCCCCAGCGAGCACCGTGTGCGTGGCCAGCAAGGTGAAGTAAACCGGGCGAATCCAGCCTTGCCCGCGGAACGGCACTGAACCGACGCGAGCGTGATAGAGCAGATAGGAAATTAGAAACGTCGTAGAACAAAGAAACGCCAAGCCCATGCACGACTTGTGCGCCAAGACGCGCCCGCGGCGAATCATCCAATAGCCGGCGCTGAGCAAAATGGCGCTCGAGGCGTTCAGGGTGGCGTTCAGCGCAGCATGGGAGAGCACGGTCAGGAGCTACTTCCCTTTTCCGGCTCCGGGGTTCGCGGTGCTCGCTGGCGAGAATGTCGCGGCCTTCTTGCGCGGGAACGGTACGGGGGGCAGCCAGCCGGCCTCTTTCACGAGCAGCAGGAGCATCAGCGAAAAGACGCCGCCCATCATCAGGCAGACCGCAAGCATCAGCAGTCCGTCAATATTGAACTCGAGGCCCGTGGCGAACGTCCACACCAAGCCAGCCACGGCGAGCAGTACGACCACGGCGCAGATGGCGATCAAGCCTAGAAGGCTCCGCACCGCGCTCACCTATCGCCCAACCTTATCGAGCATCATCAGTCCCAGCAGCGCCGGAAGATACAGCACGGTTGCGTGCAGAAGCCATTTGGCGCGGGCGTTGGACTTCGAGCGCGCCGCCCACACGCACGTCTGCACCAGCGCAAGCCCCATCACCAACGCGCCGAAGAAATACCGCACCCCGGCCAAGCCCACAATTGCCGACAGCAGGCTCACGGGAAGCAACGCCAGCGCGGTGAACAGGATCTGGCGAAATGTAGCCACGCCGCTGCGGTCCACCACTGGCAGCATACGGATGCCGGCGCGCGCATAGTCTTCGCGGTACATCCAAGCGATGGCCAGGAAATGTGGAAACTGCCAGAGAAACAGGATCGCATAGAGGACCCAGGCGTCGAGCGAAAGCGACGCGCGCGCCGCCGCCCAACCAATCAGCGGAGGAACCGCGCCGGGAAAAGCGCCGACCAGCGTGGCAAGAGTCGTGCGCTTCTTGAGCGGTGTGTACACGCCCAGATAAGTCAGGACGGTGGCCAGGCCGAGCAGGCTGGCCAGCGCGCCGGAGGCTAGCGCGAGGTAAACCGTGCCCGCAACAATCAAGCCCGCGCCAAACCACAGCGCTTCGGCCGGCTGGAGCGCGCCGCTCGGCAGCGGCCGCGACGCCGTACGGCGCATGCGGGCGTCCGAGGCCCGCTCGACATAGTGGTTCAGCGCCGAGGTACCCGCGGCAACGAGCGTCGTGCCGAAAACGGCATGCGCCAAGCGCAGCAGGTCGAGCGGGCCTCGCGAGCCGAGGTAGAAGCCCGCCGCCGTGGTGACCACGACAAGGGAGGTTACATCCGGCTTGGCAAGCACCAGATAGGCTGCGGGCCGTGACATCACCGGCATCACGACCGTGCGAGTGGTGCTCAAGCTGACCTCACGAGTTTCTCACAACGTCGCCTGCTGCGGCTGCGAAGTCAGGGCCGCTTCGCGGCTGGATGAAAGGAGGCGAACGCATACCAATGCCGTCACCACGGCCGCGCTGAGCGTTAGCGCGCCGACCACGGTGTGCGCCACGGTCAACCAAATCGTGACCGGGATAGGCTGCGGGAACTCTTGCGCCAGCACGCGCGACCACCAGGCCGCCCCGCCCAGCAGCAACTGCAAACCAATCAGAAAATGCAATAGACGGCGCCAACGGCCGAGCGGGGCGCTCTCCGGAAAGCGCCGGCGAATCGCGCCCGCGGTCCACAAAACCAAGATGGTCACCACGGCCGCTCCAGCAAGGTGCGGCAGAATCCCAAATCCCTTATGACGGAACGCTGCGCCCAGCACGAGTTGCAAAAAGATAGCCGCGGCCGTGCCAATGGCAAGCAAACGGACCGGCGGCGAGGCGGTGTCGGCCGCCTGAGGCAGTTCACTCTGCCACCAGCGGCTGGTGAACAGCGCCAGGCTGACCACGGTGCCGAAGAAGATCTGCGCCAGGCAGGCGTGCGCCACCGAAATGGAAATGGGCAGATAGAATTTCACGGTTAAAGCGCCGAGCAGGCCTTGCGCGATCACTACGCCCAGGGCCACCAGCCCCAGACGGCGCACCCAGCGGCGCGGCTCGTGTCGCCACAGCCAGGCGGCGAGGAAAATGGTCAAGATGCCGACGAAGCTGGCGACCAGGCGATGACCGTGTTCGTACAGGATGCCGCCCACCATCGGTGGCGCCACCGAGCCGTAAGAGAGCGGCCAATCGGGCACGGCGAGGCCAGCGTCGTTCGACGTTACCAGCGCGCCCGCCACCAGAAGCAAGAAGGTGCACGCCGCCACGAAGACGGCGAAGCGGTGAAAAGCGGGATTTGCAGATGTCGCCATTGAATTAGGTGCTTAGGGGCACTCGCCCCGCCGGGCAGTGCCCCTGTCGACGACAAGCCATGCCACCTTGCCTAGTCGCCTGCCGCAGCCTTAAAGACGAAGTTGATCGTTTTTGACTCCTTGGGCGCAATGGTCACCGTCTGCGAGGTTGAGCCGTATCTCTCGTGCCAAGCCTCAATGGTATACGTGCCCGGCGGCAAATTCTTTAGCGAGAAGCTGCCGTTCGAGGCCGTGACCTGGAAGTAGGGGCTCTTGAGGACGGCGATGTAGCTCTTCATCCACGGGTGGACGTTGCACTTCACCGGAATGGCCACTTCCTCGCGGGCGAACGTTTCGTCGATCGGCGGAGCGCCGGGCGGTTGGGACTTATTCCACTCGCGGTTGAACTTGGGCACCGGATGGATGTTGTGGTTGGCCTTGTCGTCGTTGCGCACCTCGAGCGGCTGGCCGGCTTGGAGCGCGACCACGTGCGGGATGTACATGCAGCCCTTCTGATCCAGAGCAACCGGGGTCTTCGGCGCCTCGAAGGTGCGGTTGCCCAGGCCTTCCTTCACATAGACGATGACATTGCCGAGTGTACCGCCGGCGCCGACCACCACGTCCTGATCGGTAGCCGGAGTGGAGTGCTGTGCCGCGCAGCTCGGCTCGGCCGCCATGTTGATCTTTTTGCCCGGGGGCGGCGAGCCCTCGAGCTTCACCGTGCCTTCCACCGAGCCTGCTGTGGCCAAATCGACGGGTTGCGCGCCGGGAGCCGTCGCTGCGGGCGCCGCCGGGGCGTTCTCCGACGTTTCCTTCTTGCCGCAGCCCATCATTCCAAGCGCGAGCGCAGCGATCAGTACTGCATAGAGCGCATATCGGACTTTCATTTTGAGTGCTTCCTCCTTTATGGACTCGACGATACCGAGCCACAGAAAAACATTTCTCGCGATTCCCTTCCCTGTCTCAGCGGCCCGAGCCTCCCGCCGCAGCCGGGGTCCGTCCGAGGAGCATGCGCTGCTCCTCCGGCGTCAACGCAAACATGTAACGCACCAGCAGATCGGCGTGGTCCTTGGCGTAGCCGTGGAAGCTCGCGGGCAGTGGTCCGTTAAAGATCCACCGCCCGCCCTCCTTGCGGAACAGTCCCGAGGGCATGGCCGTTCCGGGAGCGATTTTTGCCGGATCGGTGATCCACCGGAGCGTCCAGGCGGGCTTCAAACGCTCGCGGGCCAGCAGGAAATTGGGCGCCGTGGCGTTTTTGTCGTGCGCTGGGTTGCCCGTGGCATGGCACTTCAGGCACGGCGCGCCCGGGCTGGTGAACAATTGCCGCGCCAGGGAGCGCTCCGCGTCCGTCAGTGCTTCGAGCTTCGGCGGCAGGTAGGGCTGCGCCTGCGAACTCATGGCCGCGAAAAAGCGCACGAGCTTTTGGATTTCGTTATCGGAGAAGCTGAACGTCGGCATGCGCACCTGAAGATACGACCGCACGCCGTTGCGGTTCACCTCCGTCTTGCTCATCGCCGGGTTTTCCAGGAAGTGCGCGAGCCAGGCCGGATCCACCCGGGCGCCCTCGCCGATCAACGGCGGCGGGAGCTTGATCTTGTTGTCCGCCTGGTACTGCGGGAGATTTTGCAGCACCGACTCCTGGCCGATGTGGACCTGATGGCAGCCCATGCAGTTGTACTTGGTAACGACCCACCAGCCTTCCTGTACGTCGCGGCGGGCATCACGGGGCTTGTACATGTATTCCGGCGGCAATTGCACGTCCACGCTGCCCAACAAAAACGTGGTGAGCGCGGTGATGTCCGGCGGAGTTACGTTCGGCTTGGGCATTTTCAGCCGCTCGAGCGGATTCGGCCGAAATTTGTTTTTGTCGAACACGGCCGGATTGGCGAGCTTGGCCTCGAAGAAACCCTTCTGGTCGTACCAGGCGCCCCGGGGCGACTTGCTGCCGTCGGGAAGGATGCCGCGCTTGGCGTCTTCGGTGAGCAACGCAAAGTCCAGCCGCTCGATCGGCTTGCTCCCCTCGGTGGTGAGTTCAGTGCCGATGCGAGGCTCTTCCTCGAAGCCGGCAATCTCGTGGCAGCCGGAGCAGCCGTAGTTGCGTACCAGGTCGCGACCGCGGGCTTTCTGGCTCGGATCGTCCATGAAGGAGGCGGCATCATACGTGGCGTTCGGCCGCTTCAGCGTGATCAAATAGCTTGCGATGTCCCGCGCCTCGTCCCAGGTGAGCCGCAGGCTGGGCATCACCGTGGGCTGCTGCACCTGCAGCTGGTGACCGTCGTTGGGGCAGCGCGAGTGGTCGAGGTCGAAGACGTACGGCAGGCCGTGTTTGGCATAGTCCTCTGGGCCAAGATCGCGTTTCTCAAACGGGCAGTAGGGGCGCGTGCGCTCCCGCGGGTTGTGCACCCAGCGCACCAGGTAGTCATAGGCCGCCTTTTCGCCGACGCGGCTCAAGTTGGCGGCAAAGTCCCCGCCGACAGCGCGCGAGCCCTCGCCGATGGCATGGCAGGCCAGGCAGCCCCGCGTCTCCACCAGTTCTTTGCCGCGGCCAGCATTGCCCGGCGCTTGTCGGGCCAGCGCCGGCCCGGCCACGCCGGATTGCCAGATGAATGCGGCGATCGCTTGGATCTCCTCCGGTTGCAAACGGAACTGCGGCATCTTGGTGGTTGGGCGGAACTCGTGCGTGCGGCTCAGCCAGTAGGGGATCCACTCCTTGCGCAGCTTCAGGCGGACTTCTTTGAGGCTGGGCCCGACCTTTTTCTCCTCGCGGAAGAGACTCTCGGTTTTACGCTCGAGCTGCTCCATGCGCGCGTCAATGCTGCTGATGGCGACGGTTAGGTTGGTCGCTTGGGCGTTCAGTCGCTGCGCGGTCTGGTTGTCCGGAGCGGCGTCGGCGGCCCTGTTCAACCGCGGGATTTCGAGCTCGTCTTCTTTCTTTTCCTCCTCGAGCTGGCGGATGGCCTGGCGACTGGCCAGCAACTGCTCGCCCTGGTCGTCGAACCCTTCAAATTTGTGGCAGCCGATGCAACCGCGGCTGCGGAAAAGATCCTTGCCGCGGTTGAGCACCGGGGCATGCTCGGTCACCATGTCGGAGACGTGGCACTGCTGACAGCCGGACTGGTAGTTCGCAGGGTAATAGAGCGGCCAGAGCCAGTGCTCGTAGCGGCCGTGAGCTCGCTCGACGCTCGAAATCGCGCGACCGTTGCCACCGTGGCAGGGCGAGCAGCCGAACTTTTCGACGTCGTGGAACTTCAGCAGCTCGATAGCAGGGTGGCTCGAGAAGGGGGCGTTCCTGCTCTTGTCCAAACCCAAATCCGTCTTGGTAAGCGTCATGGCCAGCGGGACGAGTTTGGTGTCCATCCCCATGTGGCAGGACTGGCATCGGTCCACCAAGCCGCCGGAGCCGAAATTGTTGATCGTGGGATTAATGGGGTTGACGTTGATCTGGCGGATGTTGATGTCTAGCTGGCTGGCTGCGTTCAGCAGCCCGTTGAGCTGATCCGCGGTGAGACCTTCCATTTTTTCCTTGAAGTAGGTGTCGCGTTGCTCCCGTGCCTCCCTGATCGGCCGCAGAACTTCGCCTTGCTCGGCCACCAGCTGTGCCTTCCGCGCCTTGAGGCTGTTAAATTCCGCCTCGAGCTGGTCGTAGGACATTTTCTTGATTTCGGTCCTGCCGTCGGATGTGGGCAGCTCCACCGTGTGGACCTCTCGCTTGGCCTCCGCGACGCTCGCCATCCGACTCTTCCGCGAGCTCGACCCCTCCGGGGCAAGCTCCATGTTGTAAATAAGCGCAGTGACTTTGCCGCGAGCTTCCTGAAACGTGTCGGTGAGTGCGGTCAGGCGCCGGTCGATATAATTCGATTCCCGTTGGATTTCCCGGAGGCGAGGGCTGGCCGCGGTTTCGGCGGTCTTCACTTGCTGGTCGAGCTTCTGGTATTCCGCCGAACCTTGAATTTCTTTCTCGCGGTTTTTCCGGTTGGGGATCTGATTCTTGAGGTATTTGGAATATACCGAGGCAAATTCCCTCTGGTAGGAGCGCCACGGGCGCAGGCCATAGAGCTCGTCGTAGAGCGACCAAGCGACGGTCAGCAACAGCAGAAACACCGAGATCAAGAGCGCGCCGCCGAACGAGCTGCTCGCAATCGGGTCGTCGGAACGGGATTCAGGCACCCAGAGCCTCCCCGCGCGCGCCTTTCGGCGCGCTCAAACGCTGAACCATGGCGTCACCCAGACGTACTTGATGCGGAAGACCAGCCGCAGCAGGATCTTCACCGGCAAGCTCAACATCAGGATCAGCAGCACCTGCACGGTGACAATCTGCAACAGCGTCATACGCTCGTAAATCTTCCGGCTGAAGCCGGTCAGCAGGCAGATGCGGTGGACCAAAAAGGCAGCCAGGATGAAATACAGCCCGACGGGGAAAATACCGAAAACCGCGCGCGCCACAATCGGCGCCGAGTTCTTTGTGGGTATAAACGCCCACCGCCCAAGCCAGGAATCTGCGCGCGGCAACAGATAAGATGTCCAGGATCCATCGATCCCGAAAATCTGATCCAGGTTGCGGTTGACCGTAAATTCCAGCCGGTTGTGGTCCCAGGTTTGCGTCGGCCAGAACCACATCCACCCCGGACCGCGGATGAACGTGCCGATGATGATCATCAGCACCCACAGGAACAGGAAGCCGGCCAGAAACGTCCAGATGGCGAAGCGCCGCTGGCGATAGGTGTAGTAGCCGTTGCCCAGAGGGTTGGCGTCGATGTACGGGATGGCCATCAAGCCGACGATGATCAGCGTGGGCATGACCACGCCGGCGATCCACGGGTCGAAATAAACCAGCATCTCCTGCAAGCCGAGGAAATACCAGGGCGCCTTGGCCGGATTCATCGTTAGATTGGGGTTGGACGGTTCTTCGAGCGGGGCGTTCAGCGTTATGGACCACACCATCAGGATCACCGTGACGATGATCGCGGCCAAAAACTCGATGCGCATCAGGTACGGCCAGACGTGTACCTCGCGGTCCCATCCAGCCTTCCACGGAAAGATCTTGCGGTGATGCGTCTTGGCGAGTTGCGCGTCAGTCTCGAGTTGCGCGATCATTCGGTCGGTGGCGCGCGCCTGCCGGAAGGCGTACCAGACATAAAACGGCACCAGGAACAGCAGCGCCACAATCGGCACATTATCCGGCTGCGAGACAATCTCCCAGAGCTGATGCCAGTCACCCGACATGGAGAGCCGCCTCCGTCGCCGCGATCTTTAGGAGCTAAAATCCCTTTCTCATTGTGCTGCGTGCTCTCGGGGACAAGCCCCGACCCCCGAGCGGCTCCTCTACTCTCACGGAACGGCCGGGACGGTGGCGCTGGATTCAACGCACGTCACCGCATGCCGCTCGGCTTCATGATCACCGGCCGCGGGCCTTTTTCATCCTTGATCTCTGCTTCCAGCATTACAGGCGCGGGGCCGGATATGCCGCCGTCCTTGCGCACTCGCCAGAAGTGCACGCCCATGAAAATGGCGGCGAGCAGCGGGATGGCGATGCAATGCCAGATATAAGCGCGCAGCAGCGCGTTCGCGTCTACGATCGAACCTCCCAGCAAGGCGAAGCGAACGTCGTTATAGGGCGTCATGCCGAGTTGCGCCCCGAACGGGCCTTCGTGCCCGAGCAGCGGCGTGGCGCGCGCCATGTTCGTGCCCACGGTCACGGCCCAGAACCCCAACTGGTCGTCCGGCAGGAGGTAGCCCGTAAACGAGAGCAACAACGTGAGCACCATCAGCAGCACGCCGATGCACCAGTTGAATTCCCGCGGGCGTTTGTACGAGCCGGTCAGGAAGACCCGAAACATGTGCATCCAAACGGCGATGATCATCAGGTGCGCCGCCCAGCGATGCATGTTGCGCAGCAGCTTGCCGAAGGGCACGTCGTTTTCCAGATACAGGATGTCGCGGAACGCCTGGATCTTCGTGGGGTGATAGTAAAACATCAGCAGCACGCCGGTGAAGGTCAGCACAATGAACAGGTAGAACGTAATCCCGCCCATGCCCCAGGTGTAACTGTAGCGCACTGCGTCGCGATTGATTTTCGCCGGGTGAAGATGAAAGAAGACGTTGGTCAGCACGCTCAAGGCCCGATTGCGGGGGGTTTCGTCGTGCTTGACGCGGAAAATTGAGCGGAAGAGCTGCGTCTTCTCGGGCTCTTTCAGGCCCTCCAACTCCGCCTTGCCCTTTTCCCGGAAGAACGCTTTCAGAGCATTGGCGCCCTCGGTGAGCTTCCCGACGAAGCCATTGCGCTTCGTGCTTGCGTTGCCTTCCGGCTTGCTTTCTTCCGGCATCCGAATCCCCCTCGATGACGTTCGGAACGAGACCCGTGGTCGCCAACCTGCAGTTGAACCCCGCAGCGCATCCCGCACCCGCCCCCCAAGCGAGATGCGCTCCCTGTCCCCGGACGATTACACGTTCAGGTACGCTCCGGGTTTCTCAAAATCGTCCCGGCCGGCCCGCGGATCGCGGACGAAGAGCTGGCTGGTATCCACAATGATCTGTCCGCTAGCGTCAAGCTTGACGTTGCAACGGTCCATGGGCCGCGGCGCCGGGCCTTCGAAATTGATCCCCTCCATCGTGTAGCCGCTGCCGTGGCACGGGCACTTGAACTTGTTCTCGCTCTCTTTCCAGTCCGGTGTACACCCCAGGTGCGTGCAGCGAGCGTAAATCACAAAAAGCTTGTCCGGCTCCTTCACCACCCAGATCCGGTATTGCTTCTGAAATTTCGTCTCCACGCCCAGGCTAAAGTCCGAGGGGAGCCCTACGGAGAACACTGTCTCGGGTTCAAACAGCGTGCGGGGGAAGAAAAACCGCAGAAACATCAGGAAATTGACGCCCAGGTATCCCCAGATGCATGTCCAGATGAGGCGCCGGCGCATCTTGTCGGGCGATACGGAAGGTTTGCTCTCTGACGAGGATTTTGCCGGGGCTTGCTGCCCCGCCCCGGCAGGAGCGACGGGGGAGGTCGTGTTTTCAGCAGTCTTGGCTTCGCTGTGCTCCGGCATACGGGCGCGCGCGACCTCGCGGATGAAAAAAATCTTAAAAGGGCAACATCCAAAACACTCTTTTATAAGCTCGGTGCCATGCCGTGTCAAGCCGATTTGGGAGGGTTGGAGCGGCCCCCGAACGATTCGGCATGTCCCTGCGGGGGTACTTCCACGCCCGCAGCGCAGAGGACCAGGTCGGCGAGCGCAGCGATGAAGCCCGGCGAATCGCCCACCGCCGGCATCATCCGAAATCTCTCCACACCCAGCCGCTCCGCCTCGGCGCGGGCTTCGATGTTGATCTCGTGCAGCGTCTCAATGTGCTCGGTGACAAACGCAATGGGGACGACCAGCATCTGCTTGACGCCCGCACGCGCCAATCGCTCGAGGGTGACGGTCAACGAGGGCTCGAGCCACTTCTGCCGGCCGACCTTGCTCTGGTAACACAGTGTGTGCGCGGCAGGCCAGGCGCTTGGCTCACCCGAACCTGACGCCCACCGCGCGCCGCGCTCCAGCACCAGGCGCACGGTAGCCTCGACCTGACGCTGGTAGGGGTCGCCGCGCTCGATCAGGCTGAGCGGCAGGCCATGCGCGCTGAAGATCAGGTGCACGTCAGTCGGGCAGTTGAACTGCCGCAGGGTCATCGTGATCTTCTCCACCACTGCCTCGATGTAGAGCGGATGGTTATAGAAGTGTTCGATGACGTGTAGCGGCACCGGCGGCCGTGCCGGCACGTAGGTGCGCGACCACTCCTTCAAGCTGCTGCGCGTGGTCGCGAAGGAAAATTGCGGATAAAGCGGCAGTAACACCAGGTGGTCGAGCGCCGCGCCGGTGATCTGACGCGCCGCTTCGCCGGTCAGCGGATGCCAGTAGCGCATGGCCACCACCACGCGCGCGTCCGCGTGCGCGCGCAAGGCCTCGGCGAGCCGCTCGGCTTGCCGCTCGGTCAGCCGGCGGATGGGCGAGTGTCCGCCGATCTCCTGGTAGTGTTCCGCCACAACTTTCGAGCGGCGTCGCGAAATCCATCGCGCCAACGGCCTGCGCGCCAGCGCGCCGAACGGGCCGAGGGGTAATATGTCCGGGTCGCAAAAAAGGTTGAAGAGAAAGGGCTCGATCGCTTCAGGTGAGTCGGGCCCGCCCAATTGGAACAGCACGACGCCGATTTTTTTGCGTTGGTTCAAGGCAGTGCAGTCCTGGATGGCAGTGGCCTGGAGCTATGCTCCCCGGCGATTCTTGAGATCAGGCTTGCCTCAGCGTGGACTTCAACCGTTCCACCTCGTCCTGGAGGCGAGCCAGGCGGCGCGCCACGGTGAGCTGGTAAACGAAAAAGATGCCCCACACAAACAAATACGCCGCCATCAGACTTTCCAGATTTTTCATCGAATCTCCTTTCCCTCCTCGGTGCCGCGAAGCTCCGCCTCGATGGCCAGCTCCTCGACTTCGTGGCGCAGCGCTTCGAGCCGGTAGCGCTGCTGCACCAGAAGCGCCAGCAGCGCCAACAGCGCCGCCCAGCAAGTCAAGAACACCGGCCACATCCGCTTGTCGAGTCCCCCGCCTCCGATCACTGGCTGCGGGTGCTGTGTCCGCCAGAACCAGATGGAGAGGTACACCAGCGGCACGTCGAGAAACGCGAAGATGCCGACCACCGCCGATAGCATCGCCCGGCGCTCCGGGTCGGCCACCAAGGTCCGCAAGAGCAAATAAGAGAGGTACAACAGCCAGAGCACAAACGTCGAGGTCAGCCGGGCGTCCCACGTCCACCAGATACCCCAGACAGGTTTGGCCCAGATGGGGCCGGTCACCAGCACGGCGGTGAAGTAGACCACGCCCAATTCCGCCGCGGATACCGCCAGCCAGTCCCACTGCCGCTTGCGCGAGAAGAGATACGCAATGCTGGAGACGAAGACGATGAAAAAAGCGACAAACCCCGTCCAGGCGCTGGGGACGTGGAAATAAAAGATGCGCTGGACGAGGCCCATCGTGCGTTCGCTCGGCGCAACGAACAGAGCCTCATAACCGGCCAGGCCCATCAGCGCCGCAACGGCCACGGTGGTGATCCAATTCGGCTTCATCGCCCGAGGCAGATTATTCCTCCAGTAAGTATTCGCCGAAAAGCCAGGTCGCCGTCAAAAACAGCACGTCGAAGGCAATCAGGAAGGCCAGCCAAGTCCGGCGCAGCTCCGGCGGGTCGCTCAGCAGACCTGAGGTGGCCTCAACGCTGGAGATCAGTACCGGAGTCAATACCGGCAGCAGAAGCAGCGGCAAGAGCAGCTCGCGCATGCGTGCCTGCGACGATACTGCCGCAAAAACGGTCCCGGTCGTCGTCAGCCCCAGCGTGCCAAGCATCACCACGAGCAGCAAGCGCCCCAGCACCGGAGTCAGCCGAACATCGTACAGCACTGCAAAGATGGGCAGGAGCAAAACCTCCGCCAGGAGCAGGAAAAGGAAATTGGCCAGGATCTTTCCGAGAAGGATTGCGAAGGGTTCAATGGGCGCTAAGCGGAGCGCGGCCAGAGTGTCGTTACTTTGCTCACGTGTGAATGAGGGATGCAGCATCAGCGAGCCGGCAAAGAAAAATGCCAGCCACAGTAGCCCGGGGCCGAAGCGGCGCGACTCGGCGGCGGTGGGATCAAACGTGAAGCTGAATAGGAAGAGAACGACAAGAACGAACACAACCGTCGTGTTCAGCAGCTCACGAGTGCGGAATTCGGCACGCAGCTCCTTGGTGAGGATGATGGTTGCGGCGCGCGTCAGGCTCACTGGATCCTCCCCGCCGCGGGGCCGGCCCCCACATCGAGAATGGGGCGGAGATCGCCACCGGGCCCCGTGTCCCGCGCCACAGCTCCCCCTTCGAGGAAAACGGCCCGTGTGGCCAGCGAAAGCGTTTCATTCCGGCCGTGCGTGCTCATCAAGATTGTGCAGCCGGCTTCGTGCAGCCGCCGCAGCATCGCGGAGAGCCATTCCAGCCCCTGCACATCGAGTCCCGCAGCGGGCTCGTCGAGCAGCAACAGCCAAGGTTCGGCAAGCAGGGCGCGCGCGATGGCCAGCCGCTGTCGCATCCCGCGGGAAAATGTCCGCACTAAACCTCCACGGCGGTTGGCGAGACCCGCCGCAACGAGCGCGTCCCGAACGCGCCCGCTACCGTTATCGAGCCCATAGAGCCGCGAGAACAACGTAAGGTTTTCCTCGGCAGTGAGTTCGTCGTAGAGCAGCGTGCTGTGGCCCACGAGGCCGATGCGGCGCTTCAGAGCGTCCGGGTTGTCCTCGGCGGCGCCGGGAAACGACACCCGCCCCGCACTGGGTCGCACCAGCAGCGCCGCTACCTTCAGCAGGCTGGTCTTGCCGGAGCCGTTCGGCCCAAGGAGAGCAATAAATTCCCCTGCCGACACGGCGAGCGAAACCCGCCGAAGCGCAACTTGCGAACCGTAGCGCTTCTCCACCTGATGGAATTCGACGCCGAGGCCTAAATGGGCGTGGGAGTTCACCACGAGGCTTGGCTCAACCCTTTACCAGATCGCGCAATATCTTTTCGGCTCGGCTGCGCTCCCCGGCGTACTCTGCTTCGGAGATCGTGCCGGCTTGCCGGCGCAGTTCTAGGCGGAACAATGTCTCCTTCAGCTCATCCAGGCTGCGGTGGACGTCGCGCTCGACCTCGCCCGCGGCCTGCAAGACCGCGTCTTCCGCTGCTCGCGAAGCCCCCTGCCGGCCCCGTCGTGAGTTTTTCGCTGCGTTTGGCCCGCTCGACGCGACGCTCGCGGGCCTGCGCCACAGGAATGCCACGCCCAGAGCGAATAGCGCGCCGAATCCGCCGAGCAGAACCCATTTCAATCCGTCGAGTCGGCTGGGTAGCGCCTGTACGGTCTGTCTCGAGCGGCCGGACTCACGGCCTTGCCCGTCGGTTTGGTCCTGCGGGCCGGTATCCGTTGGTGGCGGCGCAGTGCCCGAGATAGAGATATCCAACGACGCGCCCGCGGGCACGCCATCGCGAGCGTAAACATTCCAGCCCTGCTCGGAGCCCGATGGCTGGAAGCCTGCGCCCGCCACTTGCATCGTCGGCGGAGCGATTAGGAGCACCCGTTGCGCCGCATACGGCGATGCTGCGCGCAGGACGGCCTGATTCGACGCATAGGGCACATGGTAGGAGAGACGCACGCCGCTCTCCCCGGGCCGAAATGCGAACGCGATTGCATAGCGACGTCCGCCGCGGCCGATTGTGCCCTGCACCACGGGCATACCCGCCGGGCCCCAAGCTGAGACCTGCGCCAGTTCCCCGCCGTCGGGGATCTGAAACTCGAAATTACCGTCGGCCTTGTAGTAGGCCGCCGGTGGCGCCGAATGGTTCCGGACGGTGTATTCCTCGCCGATGAGAAGCACCGAACTGTTCGGCTGGAGAACAATGAGTCGCGATGTCACCTGCAACACCTTTGCGTCGGCGGTCGGCTCGAACACTTCAATTTCCGCGGTCTCCCGGCCGGGGGGAACTGCTTGGTGGAAGTTGACGCCGCGATAGACAGCGCGCACCAGCATGGGTTGACGCCCCAGGCCCGGATGTTCGAAGCGAAAACGGCCCTGCGCGTCGGATTGGGTGTTGGCAACAGCTTCCATGCCGCCTTGCAGCTGAAGGAGGATGAGTTCCACGCCGGCGGCCGGCGCGCCGGTTGTAGCGTTGCGCACCGCACCGCTCAGAGTGCCGGCTACGGCTGTGCTCGTGGCAGCGAGCGCTAGCAGCGTGAGTAGCGCGAATTTGGAAACGGCGCGATTCATGAGGGTGATTTCTCCGCGGCGCGCCGCGCCGGCCGGGCCAATCCGCCGGTCGCAGCTTCGATCTCGGCCAGAACCATGGCCGCTTCATTTTCGAGCGCCTGCTTGGTCTCTTCGTAATCGCGTTCGGAGAATTTCCCGGCGCGGTGCTCAAACTTCAGGTCGCGCAAGTTTTCGTAGATGGCGTCGCGGCGCTCGAGCAACTGATCGAGCCGCGAGCGGTGTGGAGCTGAGTCGGCCGGATCAGGTTCGATGTAGAACAGGAAGAGCACGGTCGCTGCGGCCAGCGCCAGACACGCCAGCAGAATGACGCCGTCGGCGCCGGAGATGCCCCCGACTGCCGCCAGCAGAAGCATGCTCGGCACAAACATCCTATTCCTCGGTCTCCTGGTCAGCCTGCCGCCGGGCGCGGGCCAGTTGCTCCGGCGAGACTCTCATGCCGGCGCTCGTCGCGGTCGCGGGTCGTCGCCACTGGGAGATCACCACCAGTACAATCACCAGCCCGGCGGCAAAGGCCAGGCCGGGAATGTACCAGGCGAGTCGGTTAAAGCCCTTGGCCGGCGGCTCGGCGAGGACGCGCTCGCCGTATTCCTGGATGAAGGATTGGAGCGTGAGGTCGTCGGGCTCATTGCGCGCCACCACCTGATCGAGTTTCTTGAGCATGGCCGTCGAGGTCGAGCAGCCCACATGGTTACAGGCGGTCAAGATCTGGTTGCAGCCGCACATGCACATCAGCCGCCTACCGAGATTTTTGGCGCGCTCGGTCTGTTGCGCCCCGGCCGGCCCTCCCAATAGCGCCGCCGCACACGCCAAGACAATCAGCGCGGGCATGCGGCGATGTCTAGTCGTGTCCTTCATAATTCCGCACAGGCGTTGCGACCGGCTGCGGCGCCGGACTCACCGGCACAGCTTGCGCCGCGGCGCGCACCACGAGCACCGCCTGACGATTGGGCAGCAGCGCCAACCCCGTGCCCAGCACGACGATCACGCCCCCAAGCCAGATCCATTTCACCAGCGGGTTCAGATACGCGTGGATCACCGGCTGTTCATTCTCCGGGTTGCGGCCGGCGTACACCACGTAAAGGTCTTCCTTGAGCGTCGAGTAGATGGCCACCATTGTGCCCGCCTGCTCGTTCGCAGGATAGAAGCGCCGCTCGGGGTAGAGCATCATCGTCTGCCGGCCGTCGCGGAGGGCCTCGATGGTGGCGCGCTCGGCAGTGTAGTTCCGCTCCGGGCGCGAGGTAAACGTCTGGCAGACCAGCGTGTACGGACCAATCTCCATCCGCGAGCCGGGCGCCATTTCCATCTGCTTATCTCGATTAAACGCAGCCCCGGAGAGCCCGATAAAGATCAGCACCATGCCGAAATGGACGACATAGCCGCCGTAGCGGCGCGTGTTCCGCATGGTGAGCTGCCCGATGGCCGAGAACAGGTTCGCACTGGCCCGGGCACGAATCACCAGCGCGCCGCGGAGGAATTCGCTGGCAATGGTCAGCGTGACGAACACCGACAGCACCACGCAAACCAGCGCATAGAAATCGTGAAAACCCAGCGGGTAGGCCAGGGCTCCAGCGCACAGCCCGCCCAGCAGCGGCCAGCCGAAATTGCGCTTCAGGCTGTCAAGTGAAGTCCTCCGCCAGGCCAAAAGCGGCCCCACGCCGGTCAGAAACAGCAGGAACAACCCAATGGGGATGTTGACCTTGTTGAAGAAGGGCGGCCCGACGCTGATCTTGCTCTCCGTCAGCCACTCCGAGAACACCGGGAAGAGCGTCCCGGAGAGTACCGCGACGCAGGCGACCAGCAGGATCAGGTTGTTGAACAGAAAGCTCGACTCACGGGAGACCATCGAGTCGAGCTGATTATCGCTGCGCAGGTAATCACGGTTTTTCAGAAAAGCCCACAGGCACACCGCCAGAATCAGCGCAAGGAAGCCGACAAACCAGGGCCCAATGGTGGACTGCGCGAACGCGTGCACCGAGCTGACCACGCCGCTGCGCGTCAGGAATGTGCCCAGGATGCACAGCAAAAACGTGGTGAACACCAGCCAGACGTTCCATACCTTCAGCATGCCGCGCTTTTCCTGCATCATCACCGAGTGCAGGAAAGCGGTGCCGGTCAACCAGGGCATCAGCGAGGCGTTCTCCACCGGGTCCCAGGCCCAGTAACCGCCCCAGCCCAGCACAGCGTAGGCCCAGTGCGCACCGAGCAAGATGCCGGCACTCTGGAAGCACCAAGCAATCATCGTCCATCGGCGCGTCAGGTGGATCCACTTCTCGCCTGGGTAGCGGCCCAGCAGCGCCGCCAAGGCAAACGCAAACGGGATGGTGAAACCTGTATAGCCGGAGTAAAGCATGGGCGGATGGATCACCATTTCGGGGTACTGCAACAGAGGGTTGAGGCCGTTGCCGTCGGCGCGCGCCAGGATGCGCATGACCCCGTCCGCGTCGATCGCGCCGAGGACTTGGAACGGGCTGGCAACGAAGTTGTTCAGCGTAAGGAAAAAGAGCTGTACACCCGCCAAGACCACACCCACATACGGCATCAACTCGGGATGCTTGCCGCGATAAGCGAGCAAGACAGAAAAGACGTAGAGCGAAAGCAGCCAGCTCCAGAAAAGCAGCGAGCCTTCCTGGCCGGACCACAGCGCGGCGAACTTGTAGAAGGTAGGCAAGTCGCGATTGCTGTGACTGACCACATAGGCCATCGAAAAGTTGTCAGTGAGGAACAGATAGACCAGGCTGCCCATGCCCAGCGTGACCAGAACGCAGACGGCCATCCCCGCCTGACGGGCGCTCTTGATGAGCAATGGGTGGCGAGTGACGATCGCAGCGATGCCCGCGGCTACGGCGTACGCAGCGCAGACAAATGCCAGCAGCAGGGCGAAGGATCCGAACAGGTCCAAGGAAGCTCCGCGTTCTTTTCGGCTGGTCTAGCTCTTTTTCTCCGGGGCCGTCCCCGAATCGCCGTAGCCGTTCTTCGGCTGGCCGGGCGTGGCCTCGTACTTCGAGGCGCATTTGGCCTGGACTTTTTCCGCGACGAACCGGCCGTCGGGCATTTGGTGGCCTTCGACCAGGGCCTGCGAGCCGTCCACGAACGTGTCGGGCAGCGGGTCCGTGCCGACGTAGCTCACCGGCAGCGACTTGCCCTCAGCCTGGAGCATGAAATCCACCCGCCCGGGCAGGCGCTTGATCGAACCGGGCTGAACGTCGCCGCCGACGCGCAGCCTGTGGCGCGCGTCGGCACCCTTGAGCGTGGAGAGTTCGGCGATGGTGTGGTAGTAGGTCTTGCTCTCCCGCGCACCCACCCAGCCCAGCCAGAATAGCGTCACTAAAATGATGGCGATTCCCACCACGAATTTGGCTTTCTTCGGCACTGTGCGTCTCTCCAACCCGACGAGTGCTTGCACCCAGCGACGGATTCTATCACATCGTCCGAAGCAACAAAAAATACCAAGGAGGAACTGAGGCGGCGCCCGGGGGTTGGACAACGCCCTCCATTTCATTCGATTGGGGTCCGCGCAGCCGCACGCGCTAAGACATCAGCCAAGCCGGCGCGAGACTCCGCCTGCGCTGCCGGATTGTTCGGATGCGGGAAACGCAGCGGATGACCTTGATAGAGCAGCAATCGATCCCCCAGACCCGCCTGTTGGAGGATGGGAATGAGGTGCCGGGTGCGGGTTGACAGAAGGACGATGTGTCGCGGCTTGTAGGAGAATCGAACGCGCTTCACTACGGTCGGGCCGTAGCGTTGCGCCAGTTCCGCGGCGTTTTCCTCCGTGGCGCCCTCTCGCTGCCCGGGAACGATTTCTGCCATCGGACATTCCATAGAATCGGCCAGAAAGTAGCCGCGCTTCTGAAATTCCGCGAGGCACGACGCGTCGTTCGCACCGGCCTGCGGCGCAACGCCCAAACCCTGCATCAGGCTGTCGAATAGAACGCGGGAGAGGTCCGCGCGCTCGCCGGCATTCTCCGCCGCAGAGTAAAAATAATCTTCCAGGCGCGGCGGCGGCGCCTCGGCAAGGAACAATATGCCGATATGGATGGGACGAAAGCGCGTGGCCAGCTCGAGCCGCTGAAGGCGCAGCGCGATGTGCTCAGCGCTGGCCGGCTGGTTGCACCCGTCGCAGCACACCATTTTCGTCGGCTCACTCATTCGGGGACTCACCCCGGCAGGCTCATTTTCCCTCACGTCCGGCCGATGCAGCATCGTAGACCCTCGCGGCGGCGACGGCAACGACCGAAAGGCGGCGCCCGGCTAGGCTGGTGCGGAGTGCCGCCGGCTTGCCGCAAGAGATTGGCCAGGGCAGAGGAACCGAAGGGCGCTCCGGGTTCGGGAGCCGGAACGCCCTTCTTGATTTCGGCCGAGTGCCTCGGGACGGTTCAGGGGTGGCTTCGGCACCCAGCCGCCTAGCGACCCTTGGGTGTTTTGGTCTGATGCACTGAACCCCAAACCCAGGAAAAAGTTGCGGTGGGATCTTGCGGGGCCCTCGGTCGCCCAACCATGCACTCAACAGCTCATCGGCGAAGCTTGGCCCGCAGGCACCATTTGAGTTCGGGGCTCAACTCGGTGACGGCCATTCCGCCCATGACCAGGAATTTGCAGCTCAGCATTTCGCGCGGCTGGTCGTCATCGGGCAACAGGCAGAGGATGCGGCAATATTGGCATTCCTGGTTCCAGCAGAAGCGGCCGTAGGGGATGGTTTCCGGGCTGATGTACTGGAAGCAGCGCAACACGGAGTTTTTCTCGGGAACTTTGAACTTCTTGCCAAGAATCGTGATCTCGACCAGACGCTCGAACGGGCGGAAGGGTTCGGACATGTTTTTGGTCTGCCTCCAAGAGGTCCCTTGGGTTGTGTCGCCAGATTGGCGCATTTGCTCACCCCCAGCGGCCCACCGTCGGGAGGCGACACGCACCTGCAACCCTCCCGAGGCATCCACTAGAGGCTAGACCAGAAGCAAGACGGCCACAATCGAGCCGCACACCGGCGTTGGCGAAACAGCAACTATGGAGAGAATCGGAGGGAGGAACCGGAGTGCGTCGGGCAGGCGCGGGCGGCCCCGCCTACGCGATGCGGGAGAGGTGCTGATACTCCTCGTCGGCCTCTCGCGAGAGCAGCACCCAGATCGTGTAGATGCCGATCGCAGTGCCCAGCGGGACATTAATCAGGCTGATGAATCCGAGTACGAGCGTCAAAGCGCGAGCCCAAGTCTGCCGCTCCAGCAGGCCCCATCCCGCAGCGAATCCAGCCAGCGCTTTAAGCAAAATGATCAAACCAATGACCGAGAGCAGCGGTTGCAGAAAGATGGGGATTTCCCCGTGATGGCTAAGTCGCCCGAGTTTGCCGAAAAGCGTATTGGCCAGCACCATCAGCACGGCCGCGCCGACTAGATTGAGCGCGGAAGCAGCGAGCCACAGCACGGCCAGGATTTGGACGTGGCGACTCACACGCCCGCCGGCGGTCTGCGGCACCACGCTCGCGCCAACCGTCTTGCCGCACGAGCCGCAAAACCGCTGGCCAGCCTGCAATTCCGTTCCGCACCGGTCACAGAACATCGCTCACCTCCGTTTGGGCGCTGCCGACCATCGGTGGTACGCGCGCGATCCGGGAATTGTTCCGTTATGGGGATGGTCGCCGCGGGCCTGGCCACTAAGCTACAGCCACTTGGAAAAACTGGCCCATGCGGCGAAATTTTTCGTACCGGCGCTCGAGCAGCTCGGGCGCGGGCAGGCGCAGGAGTTCGGCGAGCGAACGTTCCAGCACGGGGTCCAAGAGCTGCGCCGTAGCCTCGTGGTCCAGGTGCGCCCCGCCCTCGGGCTCCGGCACGATCTCGTCAATCAATTCAAGCTCGAGCAGATCTCGGGCGGTGATCTTGAGCGCCTTGGCGGCGAGCTCGGCCTTGCCGGCGTCGCGCCACATAATCGAGGCGCAACCCTCCGGCGAGATCACTGAGTAGATGGCATTCTCGAGCATATTCACCTTGTCGCCGACGGCGATGGCCAGCGCCCCGCCCGACCCGCCTTCCCCGGTCACGGTGACGACGATGGGCACAGGCAACCGCGCCATCCCGCGCAGGTTGCGGGCAATGGCTTCGGCCTGGCCGCGCTCCTCGGCGTCCATGCCGGGATAGGCGCCGGGCGTATCAACAAGGGTGAAGACGGGCCGGCTGAACTTGGCGGCAAGCTGCATCGCGCGCAGGGCCTTGCGGTAACCTTCGGGCTTCGCCTGGCCGAAGTTGCGCGCCAGCCGTTGCTTGGTGTCGCGGCCTTTCTGCTGTCCGATCACCATCACCGCTCGCCCGTGGAAGCGCGCCATACCGGCGATCATGGCCGGATCGTCGCCGAAGGCGCGGTCGCCATGAATTTCGCTGAAATCTTGAAAGAGCAGGCGGATATAATCCAACGTGTAGGGCCGCTGCGGGTGGCGCGAGAGCTGCGTGCGCTGCCAGGCGCCCAGGTGCGTGTAGAATTCGCGCTTAAGCTCGGCGACTTCCCGACGCAGGCGCTCCAGCTCGACGGCAGGAAGCTCCGGCGAGGTGAGCCGGCGGAGCTCTTCCACGTCCTGCTCAAGCTGCTCGATCTCGCGCTTGCGGCGTCGCGGGTCCATGTCCTGATTGCCGAGGGGCTTGAAGCTAAAGGCTCGAATCCGAGTCTAGTTTAACACCTCGACGGCGTCCGGGCCGCACATCTCGCGCACTTTCTCCAGCAGCTCAGCGCCGATGCGCACCCTGCGGTCGGTCATCACCCGAGCCATCGTGCCGTCTGCAGAGATGACTTCAAACTCGACCGGGCAGTTCCCGCGGTTCAGATTGAACAGCCCTTGCAGGCAATCCATCGTGAATTCATCGAGCGCGGCGCGGTCCACGCGCACACGCAGCAGGCTGGGCCCCGACTGGGTGACGCCCTCAAGCGGGCGCGCCTCCATCACTACAACGCGCGTGCCGACTTCTTCTACGTTGACCCGGCCCTTGATCAACAACGGCGTGGCCGCGCGCAGCACCCCTTCCAGGCGCGCAAAAGCCTCGGGGAATACCAGCAGCTCGAGCACTCCGGTCATATCCTGAAGCGTAAAGATGGCCCAGCGGTCTCCTTTGCGCGAGCGCATCGGGCGCACGTTGACCACGATCCCCGCCACCAGGACATCTTCCCCCGAACGCTTCCCCTCTAGCGCGCCGAGCTCGCTGACGGAAAGCTCTCTCAGCCGGCCGGAGTGCTTTGAGAGCGGGTGGCCGGAGATGTAAAACCCCAGCGTGGCGTATTCGGCGGCGAGCAGCTCGTCCTCGGGCCACTCCTCGACGTCGGGGGGCACATCATTCTCCATGGCGTCGCCCGCAGGCTGGCGACTCGCCCCGCCGAACAACCCGTGCTGCCCGCTCGAGACCTCCCGCTGGCGCTTTTGCCCGCCCTCCATGGCGCGGTCGATCACCTGAAAGAGCGCGGCGCGGCGGGCGCCGAGGGAATCCATTGCTCCGGAGCGGATAAGGCTCTCCAGCACGCGCCGGTTGAGCAACCGAGAATCCACCGCCTCACAAAAGCGGAAGATCGAGCGGAACCCCCCCAGCGCTTCGCGGGCTTGCAGGATGCCCTTGACCGTGTTTTCGCCGACGTTCTTGATGGCCCGCAGCCCAAAGCGGATGGCCTCGCCCACCGGCGTGAAGTCCAAGTCACTGGTATTGATGTCGGGCGGCAACACGGTGATCCCCATGCCGCGGGCCTCATGGATGTACTTCACCACTTTTTCGGCGTTGCCCGTTTCCGAAGTCAACAGGGCGGCCATGAACTCTACTGGGTAATGCGTCTTCAGGTAGGCAGTCTGGTAGGCCAGCAAGGCGTAGGCGCAGGAATGCGATTTGTTGAAGCCGTACCCGGCGAACTCAGCCATCAAATCGAAGATTCGCTCGGCCTTCTTGCCCGGGATCTTGTGGGCGCGGCTCCCGGCCAGAAACTTCTCGCGTTGCGCGGCCATCTCTTCGCGCTTTTTCTTGCCCATGGCCCGGCGCAGGATGTCGGCCTCGCCAAGCGAGAATCCCGCCAGGGAGTTGCCAATCTGCATCACCTGCTCCTGATAGAGGATGACGCCGTAAGTTTCTTCGAGGATCTCTTTCAACTCGGGCAGCTCGTAGGTGACCCGCGTGCGGCCATGCTTGCGGTTAATAAAGTCGTCGATCATTCCGCCCTGGATGGGGCCGGGGCGGTAGAGGGCGTTGAGCGCCGTCAGATCTTCCAGCCGCGAGGGCTGGTAGCGGCGCAGGATGTCGCGCATGCCGTGGGATTCAAACTGGAAGATGGCTGTCGTATCGCCGCGGGCGAAAAGCTCATAGGTCTTGGCGTCGTCGAGCGGGAGCTCACCGAGGTCGAGCTTCACGCCGCGGTTCTGAGCGACGAGCTTCACGGCGTCGTCGAGCACCGTGAGCGTGGTCAGCCCGAGGAAATCCATCTTGAGCAGCCCGATGCGCTCGAGCGCGTTCATATCGTACTGCGTGGTGATTTCATCGCGGTTCGTCTTGTACACCGGGACGATCTCCGTGAGCGGCTCGGGCGAGATCACCACGCCGGCGGCGTGGGTCGAGGCGTGGCGCGCCAGGCCCTCCAGCCGCCGCGCCACCTCGATCAGCTCCCCGACGCGCTCATCGCGCTCGGCTAACGAGCGAAGCTGCGGCGACTGCTTAAGCGCATCGTCGAGGGTGATGTTAAGCGTATTGGGCACGAGCTTGGCCAGCCGGTCCACTTCCCCGTAGGGCATGTCCATAGCCCGGCCGACGTCCTTGATCGCTGCCTTGGCCGCCATGGTGCCGAAGGTGATGATCTGGGCGACGTTGTCGCGACTGTATTTTCCGGTGACGTACTCAATCACCTCGCCGCGACGCCGCATGCAAAAATCAATGTCGATGTCAGGAAGCGAGAGCCGCTCGGGGTTAAGGAAACGCTCGAACAGCAGGCCGTATTGCAGCGGATCCACATCCGTGATCTGCAGCGCGTAGCTCACCAGGCTGCCCGCCGCCGAGCCGCGCCCCGGCCCCACCGGCACGCCCTGCGCCCGCGCATAGCGAATGAAGTCCCAGACGATCAGGAAATAACTGGCGAAGCGCATCTTCTGAATCATGCGGATTTCTTCAGAGAGCCGCCCGTCGTACTCGGCCAGGGGCCGCCGCAGCAGGCCCTCTTTCGCCAGCGCCTCGAGCCGCGGCACGCGCGCCGCAAAGCCCTCGCGCACTACGCTTTCAAAATAACTGTCGAGCGTGTGCCCGGCGGGCACCTGGAACGCTGGGAAGGGATTGCCGACGCGCTCGATCTTGACGTTGCACCGCTCTGCGAGGGTCGCGGTGCGCTCCACCGCGTCCGGCAGCTCGCGAAACACCTGCGCCATCTCGGCCGCAGTCTTGAAATAGAACTGGTCGGTGGCAAATTTCATCCGCTGCGGGTCGCTCATCGTCTTACCGGTCTGGATGCACAACAGGACTTCCTGGGCGCGTGCGTCGGCCTGGGTCAGGTAGTGGCAGTCGTTCGTGGCCACCAGCGGAATGCCGGTTTCCTTTGCCAGCCGGACAAGCTCTTGGTTGACGCGCTGTTCGATTTCCAGGCCCTGGTCTTGTACCTCGAGGAAGAAGTTTCCCTTGCCGAAGATATCCCGCAGGCGGTAGGCGGAGTCGCGGGCTTCGTCGTAGCGGCCTTCGAGCAGCGCGTCGGAGACGGCGCCGCGAAGGCACGCCGAGAGCGCGATCAGGCCGCGGCTGTGCTGCGCCAGCAAATCGTAATCAATGCGAGGTTTGTAGTAGAAGCCCTCCAGAAAGCCGGCGGAGACGAGTTGGATCAGATTCCGGTAACCCTCGCTGTTTTCGCAGAGCAGCAGCAGGTGGTTGGTTCCCCGGGCGGGCTCCGGAGTCGCCGCGCGGAGCGCGGGATCCGCGCTGGCTCGGCTCGCGGGGGCCCCTTCCGAACCGGCGCCCGCTGCTCCACGATCGTGCCGGCTTCCGCGGGCGACGTAAACCTCGCAGCCGATGATCGGCTTGACGCCGCGGGTGGTGGACTCGTGGTAGAAATTCGCCGCGGCAAACAGGTTGCCGTGGTCGGTAACGGCCACTGCGGGCATGCCACGCCGCGCCGTCTCGTTCACCAGCTCCGAGATTTCGCAGGCACCGTCAAGAAGGCTGTAATCGGTGTGCAGATGAAGGTGAACGAAGCGCGGCTGCCCCATGCCGCGCTATTCTAAACTGTGACACTGCATTTTGCTACCCGCGCGGAAACTGGGCCACGAGAGCAACGGGCTGCGTGCAAGGCGGCGTCAACTCGTGGCCCTTCGGGAGGGCGGGCCTACGGCTTCAGCGACGCCGCCGCGAGGGCGCGCGATGCAAATGCTTCTGCTCACCGACCCTGTAGGCTTCGCGAAGCCAGCGCCGGAGCGCCGCGTCCAGCTCATCGGGAGATTTCACCCGGAACCTGTGCCCGTGGAAGCGGCGTGAATACGACTCGATCTTATAGAACCGGGGATCGTTGTGCCTTCTCAGTAGGGCGAGAGCGCAATCCAGATGCGCCTTGCGCAGGACGCAGCCGGCAAACCGCACGCGCGCCTGAAAGACAATCCGAGTCTTCTGCGGGATCATGATGACCGGCCCGCAGGCGCGCACCATCTTCTCAAACCTCTTGAACAACGGGAATACATGCCGCTCGCAGCCGGAGAAATGCGCTGCGAGGCTGTATTTTCCACAGGAGTGCCACATGTTTTTGATTACAAACCGCGCGCTGCATTTCGGACATCGCCACAACGGTTTGAGCTTCGCAGGCATGGGCGAGGTTCCTCAGTGGCCGTGGCGGCCGGGCCAGAAGTCCTGGCCCCACTCGAGGGCCTCGGCGTAGCCCGTGGCCAGAGTGGGGTCATCCTGCCAGTCGGCGAAATACTCGGCGAGGCGCCGGCTTTCAAACAGATGCTCAAGGCACGAGGTCACAACGCAGTTCCGCAAGGTGGCGTCGCCTGAGCGGTAGAGTTCGGCGAGCATCTGCTTGATGGCGTCCAGCGCCTGGAGCGGGACCGCATCATTGGCGGCAACGGCCAGAAACCAGTCGTAGACGCTGCGGGCGGCCTGAACTCGGTTTTGCGCATATTCCCCGGGGCGGTTCTCCAGCAGACAGCGGCGGAAAAAGTGCAACATCCTGCCCAGCACAAGTTCTGAAGGTTCGTGGAAGCGCGTCTTGCCCTTCGTATCGAGCCGGTCGAAGCGCTTGGTGAGGATCTCGTGGCACGCGCCGAGCACTTCGAGATCGTCCGAGGCGAGCCACTCGGCCAGGCGCGCGCCGGGGATGGGCTCCGGTGAATCCAGGATGCGATTGATCTCCGCCACAGTCTGCTTTGCGCTCATCTGTCGAAGTAAAGCCGCGGACGTGCGCCGCTGCAGGACTAGCGGCGCTTTCCGCTGCGTTTGGGCCGCGCTTTTCGAGCGCGGTGGCTTCGTGCGGGGCGCGCGCGCTTGGCGCGCGACTTCGCAACCGGACGCTTTGGCACCTTTGGCTGCTTCGGCTTCACGGCCGGGGCAGAAGGCTTTGCCGTCGGCGCAGCAGGCTTCGCGCCAGCCGCCGGGACCGCAGCCGAAGGCGGCGCCGGTGCGGCTTGCGCAGGGGCGCCTGCGGCGGCGGCCTGTATCTCTTCCTTGCCTGGTTTTTTCATTGCGGCCTTCCCGGCAGGCTTTGCAGGCTTCTTCTTTTCCTCCTTCAATTTCTTCTTCGGCGGCTCCTTGATGCCGGAAAGCTTGCGGAGCACCTTGGTGCGCTCTTCGGGCTTGCGCCCTTTGCCCAGCAATTGCAACTGGAACAAATCCTCAAGGACCTTCTCGAACTTCGGCCCCCGGGGCAGGCCCAGTGATTCAAGTTCGGCCGCGGCGGAGGGCAGCGCGAGACGCAGCGGCTTCCATTTGTGCAGGAAATTGCGGATTTTCCCCACGGCTTTGGCATTTTTGACTTCCGCCTCAATGTACGCGAGCAGATCGAGCGGCACCTTCTCCAGGAAAACGTAGGCATCCCGAGGCGTGGCGGTCTTGCGGCTGCTCAGCATCTTGGCCGCTTTCTTGGCTTCCATCTCTAGATGCAGCACGGAGTCCACTTCGGCGGAGCGGAATTCCATCCGGCTAAGGGCCGCGCTGCGCTCGCGGGGCTTAAGCCGTCCAAGCACGGCCCGGGTGATTGGCGCAAACAGCCGCGGCCGATAGCCGGCTTGGCTCATGTCGTTGCGAGCGCGCAACAGCCGGTGCAAAGCGTCGTAGTGCGGGTGGCGGCGTGCAAGCTGCGGATGGAGCGCGCCGAGCAGCCCGTGCGCCTCCCAGGACTTCAGGACGGCCCCGGGCTTCTCCTCGCGGGCCACCTGGCGAAGTTCCTTGCCCACATCTTCCGGCGGGACGGTCTCATGCAGTTCGCGCTCGATGGCCAGCGCGAACCATTCGGCGGTGCGCGGCTCCATCTTGAAGCCCATCCGCGCGCAGTAGCGCAGCAACCGCAGCAGCCGCACCGGTTGGTTCGTGAAGCTGTGAATGGAGAGCGCGCGCACCTCGCGTTTTTCGAGATCAGCGAGGCCGTTGGTGGGATCCAGCAGCAAGCCCCGCGAAGCGGGGTTGAGCGAGATAGCGATGGCGTTGAGCGAGAAGTCCCGCCGGCGCAGGTCTTCCATGATTGTGGACCAGCGGATCTCGGGCTTGGTGCCCGGGCGGTGATAGACATCGTCGCGGGTGGCGGCCAGGCTCCCGTCGGCGTCGCCGGCAAAGATCAGCTCGACGTGACGTAAGCGCTCGTCCTGGTGGAGGATTCGGGCCCCACCCTTTTCCAGCTCGCGGGCGATGCGGAAGGGATTGCCCTCGATGCTGAAATCCAGGTCGCGGATGGGCATGCCCGAGAGCAGGTCGCGCACTGCGCCGCCGGCCAGATAGACGTTGGCTTCGGCACCCACGGCAAGCTCCTGCACGCGCACCAGCGCGGCGCGCTGCTCGGGCGAGAGCCGGCTTTCCAGCAAAAACATGTAGTCAGGCATTCGCTTGACCGTCCCTCAAGGGCTTCCCGATCGCAAGGCCGGCGCGCGTCCCGGCGGCGATTGCCGGGCACGGGTCCCCCGCGTGGAAGTCCCTCTATTTTATTCCCGGCCGAGAGCACCCGGCCGAGGCCGTGGCCCAACGACTCCTCTTTCTGCGCTTCACGCCCGGGGATGGTGCGCCTTGTAGATGTGTTTCAAGCGCTCCTCGATGACGTGCGTATAAATCTGCGTCGTGGAGATATCGGCGTGCCCGAGCATCAACTGGACCGAGCGCAGGTCGGCGCCGCGCTCGAGCAGGTGCGTCGCAAAGCTGTGCCGCAGCTTGTGCGGGGTCAGACTCGCCCGCAAGCCCGCGCGACGGCCATAGCCGCGGAGGATCTTCCACACTCCGACGCGGCTCAGCCTTCCCCCTAGGCGGTTGACGAAAAGGTTCGGCACCGCGGGCGCCTGTCCCCGCTTGCGCAACAGCACCGGGCGCGATTCGCTCAGGTACTGCTCGACCGCGGCCAGCGCCTTGCGTCCCACCGGCACGATGCGCTCCTTGTTACCCTTGCCAATGCAGCGCAGGCAGCCCATGCGCATCTCAAGGTCGCCGACGCGCAGTCCCACCAGCTCAGAGACGCGCAGGCCGGTGGAATAGAGCAACTCGAGCAGGGCTTTGTCGCGAATGCCGAGCGGCTTGCTCAAATCGGGCTGCTCAAGCAGGCGGTCCACTTCCTCGAGTCGCAAGTAGCCCGGCAGTGACTTGCGCACCCGAGGCGACTCCAGGTTCTGCGTGGGGTCGGACTGGATCTCACCCTCGCGCAGGGCGAAACGGAAGAAATTGCGCAGCGAGACCAGGTGCCGCGCCACCGAGCTACTGTCAAGCTTCTGCCGGTAGAGGCTGGCGAGAAAGTCCACGATATCGTCACGACGAATTTCGGTGAGCCCTCGCTGGCGCTTGGCGGCAAACACCGCGAACTTGGCTAGGTCTCGGGTATAGGCTTCCATCGTGTTCTTGGCCAAGCCTTTTTCGACCTTCAAATAATTGAGAAACACTGTGATGGTGGTATCCACGGAAGTCACTCCATCATCGCCGGCGGGCCGGCCTCGGACCGTTCGCGGCGCACGGCGATGCCGTAAACCTCTTCCACTTCCGGACAACGGAACGCCCACGCCAGTCCTAGGTACACTGCCGCGGCGCCGACAATCAGCGCGGTGAAGACCCCGAGCTGGGGGAGGAAATGTTCGTAGCTGGAGAAGCGCGAGAACCGCAGCATCATCCAACAGAGTACGCCCATAATGCCCGAGCAAATGGAAATCTTGGCCATCGAGCCCAGGATTTCAAGCGTTCCGAGCCGCCCGAAGCGCAGTCGGAAGATCACAAACAACATCAAAAAGTTGAAATAGCCCGCGAGCGATGTAGCGAATGCCGGTCCGCCATTCCGGAAGGTTGGGAAAAAGACCAGGAGGAACAGCATGTTCAGAGCGATATTGAGCACCATCGCGTAGGCGGCCACGCGTACCGGCGTTCGGGTGTCCTGCGTTGAATAAAACGCCGGGACGATCAGCTTGATGGCCGCCAGCGCCGGCAGGCCCAAGGCGAAGTACAACAGGGCGTGGGCCGTCAAGTGTGTGGACTCGGCCACGAACCGGCCGTGCTGAAACAACACACGGATGATTGGCTCGCGGAGAACAATCAATCCGACCGCCGCGGGCACAGTGATGAACGAGACGATGCGCAGCGAAAAGCCGAAAGTCTTCTTCATCCCCTCATAGTCACGCGCCGCGGCCTGGTGGGACATCATCGGCAGGATGGCCGTCGCCACAGCAATGGCATAACCACCGAGCACCAGCTCCATCACCCGGTCGGCCACGTAGAGCGAGGTTAGGCTGCCCTCGGGCATCCTCTTCGCGGAGGCGAAGATCGTGTCCACGTAAAAGTTCACCTGGGCGATGCCGATGCCGAAAAAGCCGGGCACCATCAGCCGCCCTACGGCGCGCACACCGGGGTGCGTGAACGAAACGCCGAAGGGAAAACGCATTCCGTGGCGCACGAGCAGCGGCACCTGCACCAGAAACTGGAGCGCGCCACCCACCAGAACGCCCACCGCCAGCGCGATGGCCGGCGTCAGCGGGTTTGTCGCCGCGTTCGGAAAGTGCCGCCACACCGCGCCGATAGAAAAGACGATGATTGAAATGTTCAGCAGAATTGGAGTCGCGGCAGGCAAGCCGAAAACATGGAAGCAATTCAGGATGGCCATGGCCAGCGCCGCCAAGCCAATGAAGAAGATGTAAGGGAAGAGGATCCGGTTCAGGTAGATGGCTTCATTCCAATGCGCGGGACCCCCGCCGAAAAACGTGAAGGCGTGGATCACGCTCGCGGAAAAAACCATTCCGAGTACGGTCAGGATGGCGAGCACGACGGCCAAAGTCCAAAAAACACGATTGGCGAATTCCCAAACTTCTTCACGCCCCTTCTCGGCCATGTAGCTGGTGAACACAGGGATGAAGGAAGCCGTCATCGAGCCTTCGCCCACCAGCCGGCGCAACAGATTGGGGAGGCGGTAGGCGAGGACGAAGGAGTCCGCCATGTGCGAGGTGCCCAAGAGCAGGGTCAAACGCTGGTCGCGGATGTAGCCCAGGATGCGGCTGGCGACCGTGACCAGGGTGATGATTGAGGCGGACTTGAGGATTTGCTTCTTTTCGGTCAAACGAAGGTTCCCCCAGCCTAAGCCCCTGAAAAGTAAACACTTGACACTAACACTGAGCTTAACATAACATAGCTCGGACAGCTTGGCAAGACCACGGGTTGGGCCCTCGCTGTTTGAAAGACGGCATTGAAAAATCGCGCCCCAGCCTCGACGCACAAGAAAGTAATCGTCCTTCTGCTCGACCGCACGCACCTCCGCGGCTACCTGAACCCCGCCAAGCTCCCCAACGCCGAGACGCTGGACTTGCTCACCCCGGACGGGGAGCATCAGGCTGTCCCTCTCCGGGAAGTGCGCAGCGTCTATTTCGTGCGCGAGTTCACCGAGAACTTCGAGCCCGAGCGCAAAGCTTTCCTGAGCCGGCCAAAGCTCGACGGCCTTTGGGTGCGGCTGAAATTTCGGGACAACGAGACCATCGAGGGCGTCGTCCCCAACGACCTTCTCGCCCTGCTCGACCACGGCGTACAAATCACCCCGCCCGACTTGCACGGCTCGAGCCTGCGCATTTACATCCCGCGGACGGCGCTGGCCGAAATGACCGTGCTGGGGGTGGTGGGCATTGCACGGCGCAAACCTGCAGCGGCTGCGGCCCCCCTGCAGCCGAAGCTATTCAACGAGTAAGGTTCAGAGCCGCCGCGACATAGAGACAGGGCTGGAGAGAGTCCACACGGTATAGAGCCATACCTCACGCAGAAATCTCCTGGTCTCTTCGCTCGCTCGCTGCTTCTCTGTTTCCCGTCTCCTTTTTCTCTGTGTCTCTCAGCCGGTGTGGTTATACTTCCGGGTCAAGGAGAGAGCCATGAAACTTGGGGAAATTGCGCAGCGGCTGGCCTGCCAACTCGAAGGCGACGCCTCCATCGAGATCCTCGGAGTCGCGGGCATCGAGGCCGCAGAGGCGGGCCAATTGACGTTTCTCTCGAACCCGCGCTATCGCCGAGCACTCGAAACGACGCGCGCTTCAGCCGTGCTTCTCGGCAACGGAGTTGCGCTCCGCCGCGGGGGTGGCATGCCCGCGCTCGCTGTCCTGCGCTCGGCAAACCCCTACTTGGATTTTGCCCGCGCCATCGAGCTGTTCTATCAGCCGCCGCGCTATGCGCCGGGAGTCCACCCTACTGCAGTTGTCTCGGCCTCGGCGCGGATCGGCTCGGGCGCGCACATCGGCCCATACTCTTTTGTGGATGAGGGAGCGCAGATCGGCCGGAACGCCGTATTGCATAGCTTTGTCGCCATCTACAGGGGCGCGCGCATCGGCGACGACTTCTTTGCGCATTCCCACGCTGTGGTGCGCGAAGGTTGTCAGTTGGGCCATCGCGTAATCCTGCAAAATGGTGTGGTCGTGGGCGGCGACGGTTTTGGCTTCGCCAAACAGGCCGACGGGCGGTGGTACAAGATGCAGCAATCGGGGCCGGTGGTGATCGAGGACGATGTCGAAATTCAGGCCAACGCCTGCGTGGACCGCGCCACGGTCGGCGAGACGCGCATTCGCCGTGGCGCCAAGCTCGACGACCTGGTTCTGGTCGGCCACGCCTCGAAGGTCGGCGAAGACACGCTGCTCTGCGGCCAGGTCGGATTGGCCGGCTCGACGGTCATCGGCAACCGCTGCATCCTCGCCGGTCAGGTTGGCGCTGCCGGGCACTTGAAGATCGGCGACGGTGCCACCATCACCTCCAAGAGCGGCGTACCCAACGATGTCCCCGCCGGCGCCACCTACTCCGGCTACCCCGCGGTGGAGAACAAACTCTGGTTGAAGAATATGGCTGCGCTCAATCGCCTTCCCGAGCTACAAAAGACCGTCCGAAGACTCGGGGTTGAGGTCGCTCGCCTGACAAAAAGCAAACGCAAATAGCCACAGAGGCGCCCAAACGCCGGGAAACCATCATTTCTTGCTATTACCTCTTTCTCTTCCCTCCTTGTTTTATCTTCTCTCTTTGCTTCTCTCTGCTTCGGTGCCCCAGAAGCTTCTCAATCTGTTGGCTGCTGGTCGGGCGGCAAACCGGAGGCGAGCGCGGCGTGGACGCGAGCGGTAAGCTCTTCCCGCTGGTCGAGCGTATAGGCCGAGGCATCGATGGGCGGCTGGAACCACACCACAATTTCGCCGGGATGAATGACCAGCTCCTTTTTCCGCATCACGTGATGCGCGCCGGCCACTGCCACCGGCACGATGGGCACACCCGCCTTGATGGCCATCACGAACGCGCCCTTTTTGAATCGCAGCAAGCGCCCATCCGGGCTGCGCGTTCCCTCCGGGTAGATCAGGAAGGACACACCCTGCTTCAAATACTCGACCGCTTTATCGGCACTGGCGATGGCGGCCTCTCGGTCGGCGCGGTTCACTGGAACGAACTGCGCGAGGCGAAAGGCTCGGGAGACGATGGGAATCCGAAACAGCGAGTCCTTTACCAGGATGGAGATCCGCCGCGGAATGGCGCCCACGACGGCGGGAGGGTCGGCGTTGCTGGTGTGGTTGGCGACAAACAGGCACACGCCCGGCGGGATGTTTTCAATGCCCTCGACGCGCACACGCACACCCACCAGCCGGACGATCCACAAAACTCCGCCCAGCCCGGCATGGTAGAGCAGATCCACCGAACCCGTCAGCAGCGCATGCAGGATGAGCGGCGGTCCAAGCAGCAGCGTATAGAGCGTGAGGAGGACGGCGACAATGGCCGTGCGCATCATGGCATGCTAGGGCTGCGCCGCGTCGGTCGTGCCGTGGAGCAGGCCCTCCAGGATGCGGCGCTGCTGATCAGTGGGACTGCCGGCCTCCTCGATAAAGTAAGCGCGTACCTGGCGCTCGCTGAGCGCGAAAGAGACTTCCTTCTCGCTGGCGTCGCGGCGAAAGCGCAGCCGCACGGTTTCGCCGGGGCGGTGCTCGCGCAGCCAGTGCTCGGGGTGCCTGGGAAACGGCGCGCCGTTCAACTTCAGCAGGATATCGCCTTCGCGCACGCCGGCAAGCGCCGCCGTGCCGCCGGCCTCGATTTGCGTCGCGACGGTCTGCGTCGCGGGGCCGCGCACCGCCAGGAAACCAAACTCGGCGCGAGCGCTGCCGGCAGCCTTCAAGACCAGGCCGGCGCGGGCGAACACCTCGGCGCAGGGCAGCTCTTCGGTCCCGGCTACATAGCGCGCAAAAAACTGCTCGAAGCTGCGCCCGGCAATGCGCTCGACGGAGGCGCGGATGTCGGCGGAATCGTTGTAGAAGCGTCCGCGTCGGGCGAAGCGATCGTTGAGGTCGCGCAGCACGTGGTCCAGGCTGGCGCGATTCCCGGTGGCCTCGCGGATCAGGATATCCAGGAGCACGCCGAGCAACTGTCCCTTGTTGTAGTAGGAGATGCTGAAGTCCGGCCGGCGATAGAGGGCGTATTTCTCGAGCCAGGCGTCCAGGCTGGCCTCCTCGGCGCTCTGCCAGCGGCGCGCGGGGCGCGATTCCAATTCGGTGACCTGCGCGGCCAAGTCCTCGTAGAACTGCTTGCGCGTCCACAACCCGGATCGCACGAGCGTGAACGATGCATAGCTGCTGGTGACGCCCTCGGCGAACCACAACGAGGGCGTCCACTGCTCGCGAGTGTAGTCCACCGGCTCGAGCGACTGCGGGCGGATGCGCTTGACGTTCCACAGATGGAAAAACTCGTGCGCGGTGATGTTGATGAGGTGGGCGACCGACTCGATGTATATCGCCGTGGAATTAGCGTGCTCCATCCCGCCGCCCGCGCCTGCCGTCGGTGAACCGACGTGGTAGATGAACAGATACTGCTCGTATGGCGCGCCGCCCATGAATTGCGTTTCGTAAGCGATGATGCGTCGCAGCGGCTCGGCGAGCTGCTCGCGCTTCCAGTTATCGCCGTGCACGACGACGCGGACCGGCGGGCCGTCCAATTCCAGGCGAAATTCCTCAAATGCGCTCATCTCCACCGGCGCGTCCACCAAGGCATCGTAATTCGGCGCAACGTACGCGCCGGAATTAGTCCGGCCCGCGGCCGGATCGCCCTGCGGCAAGGCCACGGCCAGCCGCCAGCTCGGTTGTAAATCGTCGAATGAAACGCGCACGTCCTCGCCCCGGCGCTCGGGCACATACATCAACACGGTGGCAAGATTCACGAAGGCGTGTGCGGCGTTGAGCTGCGAGCTGAACGGCCCAGGCTCGTCCCAGTAGCTCGCATAACGGACGGTGACCGCGCCACTGCCGGTAATGCGCCAGGTCTGCTTGTCGAGCTTGGCAACGGCGAGCGGGGCCGAGGCCTCGTCCGTGGCGCGCACGCCGGTCAGGTGGTGGGCGAAATCGCGCACCCCATAAACTGCGTTCCAGGCCGGCAGTTGCACCACGACCGCGTTTTGCACGTCGGGGATGGTCATGGTGACGTGAAAAAAGTGCTGCTCGGGCCGCACCACGGAAACGGCGTAGCGGATGGTGGCCTGCGCGGGAGCCGCGGCAAGGACGAAGCCGAGCAGCAGAACTGGGCTGCTGAGGAAGATGCGGCGCCGGAGGCTCATCGCTGGGCCTCGCGCGCTTCGCTGAGGCGGCTCGCCGGCCGCGGCGAGGCCAGTTGTTGGAGCAACATCTCGCAGAGGCCGTCGAAGCTGCCGTTGGACATCACCACGACGACATCGCCCGGGGCGAGCTGGCCAGCCAGAAACGCCGCAATTTCCGCCGCCGAACCGAAAGCGTTTGCAGGCCGGCCCAATTGGCCAAGCTGCGCGACGACGCGCGCGGGCGAAAGGCGCTCGGAATCGGCGAGCAAGTGCGGCCGGTTGACCGGGCCGATGACCACGGCGTCGGCGCGGGCGAGCGCCTCGGGGAGCGCCGCCTCAAACACTTTGCGACGCAGGGTGTTGGAGCGCGGCTCAAAGGCGGCCCAGAGGCGGCGTCCCGGCCAGCGCGTGCGGGCGGCCGCGAGGGTCTCGCGAATCGCCGTGGGATGATGCGCAAAATCGTCCACGACGGTGACGCCCGCGGCCTCGCCCTTGACCTCCAGCCGGCGGCGAATGCTGCGGAAGGAGGCCAGGGCGCGCTCGATGGCCTCGCGGGGGATCCCGCGGCCAAAGGCAATGGCAATGGCCGCGAGGGCATTGAGCACGTTGTGCCGGCCCACCAGAGGCAGCTGGACGCGCGCGACCTCATCGCCGCGGCGGGCGACGCGGAAATGCATGGCTCCCTCGATGTACTCCATATCGCCGGCCAGCCAGTCGGTCTCTCCGCCGAGGCCGTAGGTTTCGACCGGGCAAAAGGCACGTGCGACACACTGAGTGACCGCCGGAGCTTCGCCCCAGGCGACGATCCGCCCGCGACGCGGCACCAGGTTGACCAGCCGCCGGAATTGCAGCTCGATCGCGGCGAGGTCAGGATAAATATCGGCGTGGTCGAATTCCAGCGAGGTGATGATGAGCTCGTCGGGGCGATAGTGCAGAAACTTCGGCCCCTTATCGAAAAAGGCGCAGTCGTATTCATCGCCCTCGAGGATGAACTCCTCGCCGCCGCCCAAGCCGTAGCTGCGGCCGAAATTTTCCGCGACGCCTCCGACCAGGAAATTCGGCCGGCGGCCGGCAACCTCGAAAATCCAGGCCAGCATGGCGGTCGTAGTGGTCTTGCCATGCGTGCCGGCGATGACGATGGAGGTGTGGCCGGGGAGAAACATCTCCTTCAGGACCTCGGGCAGCGAGCGGTAGGAAATTTTTCGATCGAGCACGTACTCGACTTCGGCGTTGCCGCGCGAAAGCGCGTTGCCGATGACCACCAAATCCGGCTCCGGCTTCAGATTTTCCTCGCTGAAGCCTTCCTTCCAGGGGATGCCCAGCGATGCCAGCAGCGTGGAAGCAGGGGGATAGACGCCGGCGTCCGAGCCGGTAACGCGGTGGCCGCGCTCCTTGAGCATCCCGGCCAGCGGGGCCATGGCTGCGCCGCCGATGCCGATCAGGTGGATGTGTTCGATGGGCGGCGCGAGAGTCATGCGGTGACGGCGGGCTCCAGAATGTCGAGCTGCGTCGCCGCAGCGCGCAGGCGCGCGCGGACGCCCAAGGGCAAGGTCAGCATGGGACGCGGCGTGTGGCCCACGGGCGCGCCCCAGACGACCGGCACGCCGAGCTCTCCCAAAATGCGGCGAGTGACGTCGCGGGCGGTGGGACCGCCGGCCACGGGCGGCTCCGACCCGGGGAACTCGCCCAGAATGACGCCGCGCACACCGGCAAACTTCCCGGCCTGTTTCAGGTGCATGAGCATGCGATCGATCTGATAGGGTTTCACGGCGTAATCCTCGAGCAGAAGGATAGCGCCGCGGGTGTCCAGCTCCCAGGGCGTGCCCAGCGTGGCTTCCACCAGCGTCAGGCAGCCGCCCAGCAGCACGCCCTCCACATCGCCGGCGACGAGTGATTCGGCGTGCAGGCCCACCGACCAGCCGCCGCGCGTTTCGGTCATGGCCCGGGTGAACGATGCAGCGTCGTACCCTGCCTCTGGGCCGGCATCGAAGCCCGAAGCCACCATCGGACCATAGAATGTCACCCAGCCGAGCTTCTGCCAAAGAAAGATTTCGAGCGAGGTGATGTCGCTGTAACCGAGGACGATCTTCGGGGCAGGCCACGGATCGGGATCGAGCCCGTCGAGCACGTAGGTGGCGCCATAGCCGCCCCGCGAGCAGAAAACGGCGCTCCATTCCGGACCGCCGAGCGCCCTTTCCAGCTCGACTATGCGGTCTTCGAGCGGCCGGGCAAAGTAACCCTGCGGACCTGATGCCCCGCCCTGCCAAGCCGCCCGATAGCCCAGGCGCGCCAGCTCGGCAAGACCGTTGCCGAGCCGCTCCGGATCGGCCGGGCTGGCGGGCGAAGCGATGTAGATCTGCGATCCGGATTGGAGCGCGGGAGGTTTTAGCGGCGCGCGCATGGCAAGAATTCAAAGTATACAATGGAGTTTTGCGGATATGTTCCCTGCCCTGACTGCGAGAAAGGCGGATGAGGCAATAGAGTAAAGCGGGCGGAGGAGGAAGAGGGGCCCACGAAGCCGGGAAGCCAGGATTGAGGGAGGGGGCCCCCGGGTGTTTTTTGTAAGAGTGGATTCTAAAGGACTTTAAGTCTAATGATTTTGTATCTATGCATTCTAAAGGACTTGCGGGCGCATTTCTTGTAACGACGCATTGGAAAGGACTTACGAGTTCCAGAGGGTGGAGGCTGAACGCTTGAGGCTGGAAGGTCGTTGCGGGCGCGGGCAGGGGCAACCGCGCATTCTTGTCGGTCCCATGGCCTGGCGAGGGCCGAGAAGATGAACGCAGAGTGCGCAGAGGTGCGCGGAGAGCGCCGAGCGCTCCTGGTTGTCCCCTGCTCTGGGTGGCCTGGCTGTGTGCTGAGGATTTCACGTTGCCTCTTGCCGGGCCTTGCCTGGCAATTCAGGCTAGCGCAAATTGCAAGAAGTGATTGCGCGTTTGGCGCATTTTTTTGCACCCCGAAAATGAGGGCGATTCGAATGGATTGGCCGCGCAGGCAGTGTTCGTCCCAGCAGGGCCGGACTCAGAACGAGGGGGGCGAGCGCTCATTAGGAGGGATTCCCTTTCCGACAGGGTCGGAATCTTCGATCGGCTGTGCTCAGGGCAGGCCTCGGCCCGACCTAGTCGGGCCTCAGAATGACAACCAAAAAGCAGATTCCTCGGGCCGATCGAAAGCATCGGCCCTCGGAACGACCAGCGAAAAACAGAAGGGCAGGCGAAGGCGGCACGGACAAACGGCGGATGCCCCATTGCTACGCTGTGCTTGAAGGCTGCTGGGGGATTCTTCGCACATCCTGGTCGGATGCGCTCAGAATGACCGGGGGCGGGTAGGGGTGATGGCAAGAAGAAAAGCCCCGCCTGTTCCCGACACAAAGCGTCGGGACGCAAAAAAAACGCGAAAGAGGCGGGCTACAACGAAAGAGGGGCGGCGCTACTCGCGCTGGAGATCGAGCGTCACGATCTCGCACCGCGCCTCGAGCGCGCTCAACTGCCGGAGGATCTGCTGTTGCTGGGTGTGGCTGAAATCGGCGTCGAACTCCACCACAAACTCAGACCCGACGCGGAAGACTTGAAAGTGCTGCATGGCGATTTTCATCTGCGACAGGACGCGCTGCGCGCCGGTCATCACGTCTTCGAGGCGGCTGGTGGTCAGGCGAACGGTCATCAGCCGAGTCTTGAGGCTGAAGCGGTCCTCGGCCCATCCGAGCACGACCAGCGCCCCGAGGATCACCAGGGTGGTGAAGATGGCCGTCATCCAGAGACCCGCGCCGACGGCCATGCCTACGCTGGCGACGACAAAGATGGTCGCGGCGGTGGTGAGGCCGACGACGGTGCCGCGCTCGCGAATAATCGCGCCCGCGCCGATGAAGCCGATGCCGGGGATGAGGTTGCTGACGATGCGCGTGGGGTCGGACGGCCCCAGGCGCCTGGCGATTTCGCCGGAGAGGATGGTGAACAGCGCCGAGCCCATACAGATGAACAGATTAGTGCGCAGGCCGGCGGGCTTGCGCCGGATCTCGCGCTCCAATCCCACAATCGCGCCCAGCGCCGCGGCCAGCAGCAGGCGGGAAAGGATGATCCATGTCAGGTCGGTGTGCATCGTGCCCCCTGTCCGGCCGGATTGTACTCTCTACCGGCTCGTTGAAAAAGTGCCCTGGAGAGCCAGTCTGAGTGAAGCGAAGAATCTCTCTGTGCGAAAAGCCAAAGGAAAGAGGGATTCTTCGTCGCCTTCGGCTCCTCAGAATGACCGCTGAGGGTGTTTGTCGACAAACGGCTAGAGGCGAAACTGGGTGAGGCGGGAGAAGTGGCGGGCGCGGGCGCGGACCTCGCGGGGGGTGAGCCGGCGGAGGCGCTCCAGGCCGAAGCGCTCGACGGCGAAGCTGCCCATCACCGAGCCATAGACCATGGCGCGGCGCAGCGCCGCATCGCTGGTGCTTCGTGCACCGGCCAGATAACCCATGAAGCCGCCGGCAAAGCTATCGCCCGCGCCGGTGGGGTCGTGCACGTCCTCGAGGGGAAACGCAGGGACGCAGAAGACCGAGCCGGCATGCACCATCATGGCGCCGTGCTCGCCGCGCTTGATCACCAGCGTCCGCGGGCCCAGGCGGAAGATGCGCCGGGCGGCGCGCAGCAGGCTGTGCTCGCTGGAAAGCTGGCGCGTCTCGGCATCGTTGATCATGAGCACGTGCGCGTAGCGGAGCGTCCGGCGCAGCTCCGCCGGCGCGCGCTCGATCCAGTAATTCATGGTGTCGAGCGCCACCAGGCGCGGACGGCGGCGCACCTGCGCGAGTACGGCGCGCTGGAGAGTTGGGTCAATATTGGCCAAAAAGATGTAGGAGGAATCGCGGTAGGCCGGCGGCAGTTTGGGACGGAAATCGGCGAAGACGTTTAGATGGGTGGCCAGCGTAGTGCGCTCGTTCATGTTCTGGGAGTAGCGCCCGGCCCAGAAAAAGGTCTTCCCCGGGGCGCGCTCCAGGCCGGCAATGTCGATGCGGCGATGGCGGAAGACGGCAGCGTCGCGGCGAGTGAAATCGTCGCCCACAACGCCGACCAGATTGACGTGGGTGAAATAACTGGCGGCCACGGCAAAATAGGTGGCGGCGCCGCCCAAGGTGCGGTCCACCTTGCCGAAGGGAGTTTCGAGCGCGTCGAAGGCCACCGAGCCGACCACCAGCAGGGACATGCGCCGCGTCTCCTAGGAGAGGTATTTGCCGACAATCGCCGCCAGGCGCCGGCGCGTCGCGGCGGGGATGCGGGCGCGCTCGGTGACGATGGCGTGGGCCAGCGCCGAGCCGCAGCGGCAGGCGCGCTCGGCAGGCATGCCGCGAACCCCTGCGCGGATGACGCGCTGCGCATTCTCGGCGTTGCGATTCAAATTGCGGATGATCTCAGCGACGGTGACCGAATCATGCTGCGGGTGCCAGCAGTCGTAGTCGGTGATCATGGCCACGGTGGCGTAACACATCTCCGCCTCGCGGGCGAGCTTGGCCTCGGTGGCGTTGGTCATCCCGATCACATCGAAACGCAACTGGCGGTGCACGTGAGCCTCGGCCAGAGTGGAGAACTGCGGCCCCTCGATGCACACGTAGGTGCCGCCGCGGTGCACCTTGACGCCGGCGCGGTCACAGGCGACGGCGAGCACCTCGGAAAGCTGCGCGCAGACCGGCCGGTCAAAGGTGACGTGCGCCACCAGACCGCGGCCGAAAAAGGTGCTCGCGCGCAGGCGCGTGCGGTCGTAAAACTGGTCGGGGATGAGGAACTCCATGGGCTGGAGTTCTTCTTTCAGCGAACCCACCGCGCTGACGGAGATGACGCGCTCGACGCCCAGCAGCTTCAGGGCATAGAGGTTGGCGCGAAAGTTGATCTCTGAGGGCAGCACGCGGTGGCCGCGGCCGTGGCGCGCCAGGAAGGCCACGCGCCGGCCCTCGAGCGTGCCCACCACCAGCGCGTCGGAGGGCTGGCCAAAGGGAGTGCGCACGCGGCGCTCGCGGGCGCCGGCCAGCCCGGGCATGGTGTAAAGCCCGCTGCCGCCGATGATGCCGATGCGAATGGCATCGTCACCGCGCGCGTGTCTTGACGGTTTCCGCCGGGTCACTGGCGTTTCGCTCCGGGGCACCTGGCGTCCCGCCCGGGACTGCAAACCACAGTGCGTATCATGTCCTTCACCGTCCGAGGAGTCATCGCGGGGCGGGCGGCCAATCAATCCACCGCAACCGCCTCAGCCTCGTAGCGGCCATCGCGCTCGCGCAGATAGGCTGCGGGAGTCTGCGCGTCGTGCGCGAAAATGGCCAGCCAGCCCTGGCGCGCCACCTCGGGAATCCATTTCTTCTTGTTCTCCAGCGTGGTCAACGGGTAGAGGTCGAAGCCCATGATCCAGGGAAAGGGCAGGTGCGCGGCGGTGGGCACAAGGTCAACGAAGAAAAAGGCCGTCTTGCCGCCGCCGGTGAGGCGCACGCACTGCATGTCGCGGGTGTGGCCGGGGACGCGGATCAGCTCGACCCCCGGCGCCACCTCGCGGTCGCCTTCGAGCAGCCACCACTTTCCGGCAGCCTCAAGGGGCAGAAAATTGTCGGGGATGAAGCTGGCGCGGTCGCGCTCGGTGGGGCGCTTGGCATGCTCGAGCTCGCCCTTCTGCACGACGTATCGGGCGTTGGGAAACGTGGGCACCAGCTTGCCGTCCACGACGCGGGTATTCCATCCGCAGTGATCGAAGTGCAGGTGCGTGTTTACCACCAAATCGATTTGCTCGGGCCGAATGCCGCGCGCCTGCAACTTGTCGGGCAGCCGAACGCCGTCGAAGGCAAAGATGTCGCGGCCCTTGGCGTCCCACTTGTCCCCCGCGCCGGTCTCGATCAGGACCCACTGCCCCGCGGAGCGCACGAGCAGGCAGTTCATGGCCAGCAGGACGCGGTTGCGCTCGTCGGGAGCCGTCTTGCGTTCCCACAGCGGCTTGGGGATGACCCCGAACATGGCGCCGCCGTCCAGGCGAAACGTCCCGTCGGTCAGGAGGTGGAATTCCAAGTCGCCAAGTTTCATCATTGGCCTCCGTGCCGCCGAGGGACGGCGCGCGGCAGACTAGCAGCTTGTGGAGAAACCTTCCCGCCCGTCCATGCCGAGGAGCCAGAGGCGAGGCGGCCTCTGCTGTTCGTTTGGATTCTCACCAAAAGCAGATTCCTCGCTGCGCTCGGAATGACCACCAGTGATGCATGTTCAACCAACCGCTCAAGCCCTAATTTCTTGCGGGCTGGTGACGTCGCGGCTGACCCTTCGACTTCGCTCAGGCCAAGAGCCGCGACCCCCTAAACCCACTCAGGAGACAAATTCTAGATACCCGCGCGACGCAGAAGCTCGCGCACCGCCGCATCAGGGTCTTTTTTGCGCGCGGCGACTTCGGCAGCCAGCTCCTCGAGCGCCTGCTCCCCGCGGGGATCGCCCAGGACGCGCTCGAGCAGCCGCGCCTCGAGCAGGTCCACGAGGCGTTCCTTCCAGTGGGCAATTTTTTTGCGCTGTCGCTCGCGGCTGGCCTGAAAGCGTTCGCGGCAATCGGCGATGGCGCCGGCCAACGCGTCGGTGCCCTTGTCTTCGGTGGCCACGGTGCGGACCACCGCAGGCCTGCCGGCGTCGCGCTCGGGGACAAGGTGCAAGATGGCGTGAAGCTGCTGCTCGAGCCGATCGGCGCCTTCGCGGTCGGACTTGTTGATGACAAAAATATCGCCAATTTCCATCAGGCCCGCCTTCATGTTCTGCACATCGTCCCCGAATCCCGGCACCAGCACCACCACGGTGCAGTCGGCCAGGCGCACGATATCAATTTCGTCCTGACCGACGCCAACCGTTTCGATCAACACGATCTGCTTGCCGGCGGCGTCGAGCAGCAGCGCGACATCGCCGGTGGCCCGCGCCAGCCCGCCGAGGAAGCCGCGCGTGGCCATGGAGCGAATGTAGATGCCGGCGTCGGTGGCGTGGCCCTGCATGCGCACGCGGTCGCCCAGGATGGCCCCGCCGGTGAAGGGGCTGGTGGGATCGACGGCGACGATGCCCACGGTCTGCTGCCGGCGGCGGTAGTGCGTCGCCAGACGATCCACCAGAGTGCTCTTTCCCGTCCCCGGCGCGCCGGTTACTCCCACCAGAAAGGCTTGGCCCGTGGAGGGAAAAAGTTGACGCAGGATTTCCGCGGCCTCAGGCGCATGGTTTTCGATGGCGGTGATGGCGCGGGAGATGGCGCGGACGTCGCCGGCGCGTATCTGCTCCGCCCAATTGTCCACCGCCACAGTCATAAGGAATCCGCAAAGGGAAAACGGGGAATGGGAAAGTTAACACCTGGACCCCGGCGCCTGCAACCTCTTCGCTATTTTTTGCCCAGGATTTGGCGGGCGATCACCAGCCGCTGGATTTCGCTGGTGCCCTCGCCGATGGTGCACAGCTTGACATCGCGATAAAACTTTTCCGCTGGATAGTCCTTCACAAAGCCGTAGCCGCCGAAGATTTGCACGCCCTCGTTGGCCACACGCACGGCCACCTCGCTGGCAAACAGCTTGGCCATGCTCGATTCCTTGGTGAAGCCGACGCCCTTCTGATCGGCCAGCCAGGCGGCGTGATAGACCAGCATGCGCGCCGCTTCGATCTGCGTGGCCATGTCGGCAAGCTTGAACTGGATGGCCTGGAACTCGCTGATGGCCTTGCCGAACTGCTTGCGCTGCCGGGCGTATTTCGCCGCCGCCTCGTAAGCGCCCTGGGCCATGCCCAGCGCCAGTGCAGCAATGGAGATGCGCCCGCCGTCCAGCACCTGAAGGCTGTTGATGAAGCCCTCGCCCTCCCGGCCGAGCAACTGCGCCACCTTGATGCGGCAATCGCTGAAGACGACTTCGGAGGTGTCGCTGGCGCGCATGCCGAGCTTGTTTTCCTTCTTGCCCGGGCGAAAGCCGGGCGTGCCCTTCTCCAGGATGAAGGCGGAGATGCCGTGGGCGCGCTTGGACCGGTCGGTGACGGCCATGGCCACGCAGACGTCGGCGTAATGGCCGTTGGTGGTAAAGGTCTTGGCGCCATTCAACACCCAGCAGTCGGCGCGCTTTTCGGCGACGGTGCGCGTGCCCCCGGCATCGGAGCCGGCTTCCGGCTCGGTGAGCGACCAGCAGCCCAGCTTTTTCCCCTGCGCCAGCGGCACAACGTATCGCTGGCGCTGTTCCTCGCTGCCGAATTTGTAGATGTGATTGGTGCAGAGCGAATTGTGCGCGGCGACGATCAGCCCGACCGAGCCATCCACGCGCGCCAGCTCCTCGATGGCCAGCACGTATTCGACGTAGCCCAGGCCCGCGCCGCCGTAGGCTTCGGGAAAAAGGACGCCGAGCAGGCCCATCTCCGCCAGCTTGGGGAGGATTTCGGAGGGAAAATGCGAGGCTTCGTCCCACTCCATGACGTGGGGAGCGATTTCCGATTCAGCGAATTCGCGGATGGCGCGGCGAAGCTGCTGCTGTTCGTCGGTTAAAGAGAAATCCACAAGATCTCGCCCCGGGATTACCGGTGCTCCCGGCGGAACACCTTTTTATATCACACCGGGCGGGACGGCCCACAAACGCGCGCGCGAGCGTGTGGCCAAACGATTCCCGGCCCTGTTCGCGGCGCGCAGCGGACGGCCGTGAACGGCGCGCCCGCTCGGCTGGCCTCCCAACGAGCCGCTGCCCTACCAACCGACCTTGTGGCCCTTGTTCTGTTGATCGAGCCACTGCTTGAGCGGCGCGAAGTAATCCAGGATGGCCGTAGCGTCCATTTGCTTCTCGCCGGTGAGCTCCTGGAGCGCTTCGGGCCACGGACGGCTCTGTCCCATCTCCAGCATTTTGCGAAATTTCTCCCCCGCGGCCTTGCTGTTATAGATCGAACAGCGGTGCAGGGGGCCGGTGAAGCCGGCCTCGCGACACAGGGCGCGGTGGAACTGGAACTGGAGGACGGTAGCAAGGAAGTAGCGCGTATAGGGAACATTGGCCGGGACGTGGTACTTCGCCCCGGGGTCGAAGTCGGCTTCACTGCGCTCCACCGGCGGCGTCACGCCCTGATACTTCCGGCGGAGCTCCCACCAGGCCTTGTTGTAGTCGGCGGGCGAGACTTCCCCGGAGAACACCCGCCAGCGCCACTGATCCACGAGCAGGCCGAAGGGGAGGAAAGCAACTTTTTCGAGCGCGCGCTTCATCAGCAGTCCCAGATCGCCCGAGGGCGGCGGCACGCGGTCGAGAAAACCAATCTGTTGGAGATATTCGGGCGTGACGGAAAGCGCGATGGTGTCGCCGACAGCCTCGTGGAAGCCGTCGTTGGCGCTGTTCTGGAACAGCGGGGGCAGGCGGTCGTAGGCGCGCTGGTAGAAGTTGTGGCCGAGCTCGTGATGGATGGTGCTGAAGTCCTCGGCGTTGATTTTGATGCACATCTTGATGCGCAGGTCATCCTTGTAATCAATGCTCCAGGCGCTGGCGTGGCAGACGACCTCGCGGTCGCGCGGCTTGAGGAAGAGCGAGCGCTGCCAGAAGGTTTCCGGCAGCGGGGCGAAACCCAAGGAGAGAAAGAACCGCTCGGCGTAGCGGACCATTTCGCGCTCGTCCACCTTCTTGGCTTTCAACAGTTCGGTCAGGTCGAACCCGGGGTCGCCCGCCGGCGGAGCCGCCAGCGAATAGATGTTGCTCCAATCCTGGCTCCACATGTTCCCCAGCAGGTGCGCGGGGATGGGACCGTCCTCGGGCACCAGGTCGCTGCCGTACTTCTTGGCGAGTTGCGCGCGCACGTGGGCGTGCAAGGCCGCGTAGAGCGGGCGGACCTGCTGCCATAGCCGCTCAATTTCCGCACGGAAGGTTTCCGGCGGCAGGTCGTATTTCGAGCGCCACAACGCGCCGAGGTCCGCGAAGCCCAGCTCCCGCGCGCCCTTGTTGCCGAGCTCGACCAGGCGGCGATAGCGCTGCCGCATGGGCGGGGCGATGGCGTGCCAGCCGCGCCAGACGCGCAGGAGCTCGCCCGGGTCGCGGCTGGTGGCCAGGACGGTTTCCATCTCGCCGAGGTCCAGGCATTTGGCATTGGCGCCCTCGGGGCAGTAGCGCCCCTTGCCGTAGTCACTTTGCAGCGAGGCGCTGATCTGGGCGAGCTCGGCCTGCTCGGCGGGATTGCGCGGCGCGGGCAGGTCGAGCGAAAGCCGGAGCAGGGTCAGTTTGCGGACGATATCTGCTGGCAGCTGTAATTTGGCGAAGCGGGTGGCCTGGGCGGCCAGCTCGGTGGTGGCGTCGTTCACCGCCTGGTCGGCGTCTGCCGCCAGCCGCTCAGTGTCGTCAGTGATGAAGTTCTCGTGCACCCAAGCGGCGCGATTGCCCTTGATCGACAGATCGAGCAGGCGCTTTTCCGCGGCGTCCACGAAGGCGCGCGCCTCGGCGACCGTCGGCGCTGCAGCGCGCCCGCTTCCCTTAGCCGCCCGCGGCGCTTGCGCCGAGGCCGCAGCGGCGGAGCACAACAGAAGAGCTAAACCGGCGGCAGCAGCGAGGCCGCGTCGGGATGAAGGATGAAACATGAAGTCCCCCCCAGGCAGTGTTTTCCGCTCACGGCATTGGTCGCAGCGGGCCGACCAGTATACACACGAAGCCCCTAATTCACCGATGGTTGAAGTGGCCAACTCTTCGCGGCAGGGGGCTACGGCGGGATGCCGACGCGGCGGATGAGCTCGGCGAAGCGAGGATCGGAGCGCAACGGATCGAAGATGGGGTCCACCTTCAGATAGACGAGCAAGCCCATGCGCTCCGCAACGGCTTTCTCCAGCCAGGCAAAGGCTTTGTCCTTCTCGCCGAGGCCGAGATAGACGACGGAGACGTCGTAGGGCGAGACAAATCGCTTTCGGGAGAGCGCCAGGAGTTGGTCAAGGATTTTCAGGGCTTCAGCGCGCTTGCCCGCCTGGGCGTAGGCGTGCGCCAGCAAGGCGGTCGGCAAAGTCTCCGCACCTAACCCGGGGATGGTGCCCCTGTACAAAGCAATGGCTTCCTCGAATCGCAGCTTCTGTTCATACGGCATGCCGGCCCAGGCACAAAGGGAGGGCCCGGGGGGGTAAAGTTCGCGCGCGCGCCGGTATTTTTCGATGGCTTCGTCGTATCGGCGCGCGTAGTACAGAGTGCGAAGCTCGCCGCAGGAGAAGAAACCGGCCGGTTCGAGCTCCGAAGCCCGCCTCACTTCTGCGACTCCTTCCTCGGGCCGCCCCCGCGCAGCCAGATAGAAACCATGGACGGAGCGAAGCAGCGGGTAGCCAGGGTTGAGTTGGAGCGCCCGTTCATATTCTTTGTCGGCGGCTTCCCAGTCCCATTCGTAATAAAACAAGACGTAGGCCAACGAGCTATGCCCTTCGGCGAGTTTATTGTCGAGCTCCAGCGCTCGCAGCGCGGCAGCCTTGGCCTTGGGCATGACTTCCTTTGGGGGCAGCAGGCGACCCGCAAGTTGCACGTAGCTGTCCGCCAGACCGCTGTAGGGTTGCGCGTAGCCGGGGTCCTTGCGGATGGCCTGCTCGTAGTACTCGATGGATTTCTGGAAGCCCTGCACGGTGAACTGGTGCCAAGTGTAGCGGCCTTTCAAGTAGGCCTCGTAGGCCTCGGGGTTGACCGGGCGTGTGCTGGCCAGCCGCTGCTGTTCCTGAGGTGTCAACTTAACCCGAATTTCGCGTGCAATCGCTGTCGCCAGGTCGCTCTGCAGGGTCAAGATGTCGCGCAGGTCGCGCTCATAACTCTCCGCCCAGAGATGTCGCTCCGGCGAAGCCTGCACCAGATTCGCCGTGACCCTCACGCGATCGCCCGAGCGCACGACCGCGCCCTCGAGCAGGGCATCCACCTGAAGCTCGCGAGCAATCAGCGGCAGGGGTTTCTTCACCTTCTTGTATTGCATGACCGAAGTCCGCGAAATCACTCGCAGCGCGCCGATTTTGGCCAGCTCGGAGATCAGCTCATCGGTCATGCCGTCAGCGAAGTACTCCTGCTCGGGGTCTTTGGAGAGGTTATCGAGCGGGAGTACGGCGATGGATTGAATCCTTGCGGCAGCGGGCTTGCCGAAGAGCCGGGTGCGGACGCCGCCGGTGTCCAATGCGAAGAGCGCGGCGAGCACCGCCGCCAGCGCCAGGATTGCGGCAGGGGTGCGCCAGCTTCGACGTGGGGCTGGGAGCACGGCCCCAGGGGCTGAGGGCTCCGCTGGCTGCGCGGCCGCAAGGCCAGGGCTGCTGAGTTCGGGGGGAGAAACTCCAGCGCGACCCTCGGTCTGTTGCCGGGAGGCAGGCTCGGAAGCGGATGGAAGCGTCCTGCCGACCTGTCCGGGCGGCGTCGCGGGCGGGTCCACGGCGCCGACGAAGCGGTACCCGCGCCGCGGCAGGGTCTCGATGAAGCGCGGATTGTCGGCCGAATCGCCCAGGGCCTCGCGCAGCTTATTGATCGCCGAGTTCAGGCCGTGATCGAAATCCACGAAAGTGTCGGCGGGCCAAAGCTTGGTGCGCAGCTCCTCGCGCGTAACCAAGTCGCCGGGGCGCTCCAGCAGCATGGCCAGCACTTGGAGCGGCTGGTCCTGGAGCTTGATGCGGATGCCGTGCTTGCGCAACTCGCTGGCGCGCAAGTCGACCTCGTGAGCGCCAAAGCGGATGACCCGCGGCGATGCGCTGGTTTCGTCCAAGGCAGTGTCGGAAGCTTGAGGGAGTGTACCACGCGCACCCCGCAGAGCCATTCAGGAACCCCCGGCGAGCGGGCGAGGCCGAGGCGTAACCTACGCCAAATCAATGCGTTGGCCGGTGAGGATTATTCGCGCTCCCGGCCATCTCCAGGGCATTGCGGTATCCGAGCAGCGGTTGCAAAGTCGGGGCCATCGCGCGACCCCAAGGCCAGCGAGCACCGGTCGAAGCGAAATCTGAGCAAGGAGAACGACGATGAAAAAGATTCAGAAGCTGACCATAGTGAAATTCTTCGCCGCGGCGCTGGTGGCCACGCTGCTGGTTGCCGGCGCAGCGAATGCCGGACCCCTGTTCAAGGGCAAGGTCAACCTGCGCTCGGAAGTCCGCTGGGGCAAGGCTATCCTCCCAGCCGGCGAATACTGGATCACGCTGAATTCGCCCAGCCTACCCGCCACAGTCACCATTCAATCGGCCAACGGAAGCGAGACACTATTCGTGATGCCGGTGGAAATCTACCGGAGCGGCGCGAGGGGCTCCAATGCGCTGCTCATGGCGCGGCACGGGAGTCAGAGCATCGTCCGCGCGTTGCGGCTCTCCGAGGTTGGGCTGACGCTGCGCTACGAACCCCACGGCGCGCAGAACCGCCAGGCCGTTGAGGAAGCCGAAGCCACGCAAGAGGTCCCGGTGCTCGCAGCCAAGAAGTAGGCTCCATGCCGGCCACACAACGGGGGCGAGTCGCCTCTCGAACCCACACCCCAGAGAGCCAGCTCGCCCCCGATTTGTTTTTGGGTTTTTCCGAAGACGGCGTCAGCGGCGCGCGAATTCGCGCAGTGCCGCCAGCGCGCGGTCGATGCCGGCGCGATCCACGTCGCAGTGGGTGACCATGCGGATGGCGTACTTGTCGGTGGGACTGGCCAGCACGTGGCGCTGGGCCAAGGCGGCACAAATTTCGCCGGCGGTGCGGGCGGTCCCCGCGACGTCGAAGATCACGATATTGGTCTGGACTTTTCTCGGGTTCACGGAGATGCCGGGGATTTGCGCGAGGCCCTCGGCCAGGTAGCGCGCATTCTCGTGGTCCTGGTGCAGCCGCGGGGGCGATTTTTCGAGCGCCACCAGGCCCGCGGCGGCCAGCACACCCACCTGACGCATCCCGCCGCCAAATAATTTCCGCAAGACGTGCGCCTTCTCAATAAACTCCCGCGAACCCACCAGCATGGAGCCCACCGGCGCGCCCAGGCCCTTGGACAGGCAAAACATCACCGAATCGCATTTGCGGGACAACGCCGCGACGCTTCGACCAAGCGCCACCGCGGCGTTGAAGACGCGCGCGCCATCGAGATGCACGGGCAGCCCGGCGGCGTGAGCGCGGTCGCAGATGTCTTCGACCCATTCGGGAGGATAGACCGTGCCGCCAGCCATGTTGTGGGTGTTCTCCAGCGAGATGAGCGCGGTCTGCGAGCGGTAATAGACCTTCGGGCGGATCAACGGCTCGATCAGCGCCCAGGTGAGCAGGCCGTCGGGCGCGGGCGTTGTCCGCGGCATGCACCCGGCAATCGCCGACATGGCCGCCAGCTCATACTGGTTGATGTGGCCGCGCTCCTCACAGATGACTTCGTGGCCATGGTGCGTCCACACTTTGATGGCGATCAAGTTGCCCATCGAGCCGCTGGGAACGAACAGCGCCGCCTCGCGCTCGAAAATCTCGGCGGCGCGGGCTTGCAGCTTATTCACCGTGGGGTCTTCGCCGTAAACGTCGTCGCCGACTTCGGCTTGAGCCATGGCGCGACGCATCTCGGGCGTGGGTTTGGTGACCGTGTCGCTGCGCAAGTCCACGGCGACGACGGGCTTGGCCGCGGCGTCTTGCCCGCTTGCAGGCTTAGTTATGGAAGTTTCCGGCATCGTCCGGCTCCCTGCGACCCGCGTCAGCGCAGGGCAAGTCGCTTCAAGGATTGCTTGCGCCGCCAAAACCGCGGCGCGCCTTCGCAGAGGAATACGGCCATACGCCCCACAACGGCTGGCAGCGGGCTAGCCAAGCAGCTCGACAAAGACCTCGTTGGCGACCGCCAGCCGCGAAGGCGCCAGGCGCAGGCGCGTGCCGTCGAACTCCACCAGCCCGGCCTCGCGCAGCGGCTCGAGCCGCTCGCGCAAGCTGGCATTGTACTGCTTCTCGATACGGGCGAGGTCGATTCCCTCCAGTTGCCGCAGGCCGAGGAAAAGTTCCTCCTCGAGCGCCTGGACACAGGTAACTTCCGCAAGCTGCTCGATGGGCAAACGGCCCTTCTCGATTGCGGCGACGTACGCGGCGGGGTCGTGGGCGTTGGCCCAGCGCTCGCGGCCGTTGAACGAGTGCGCGCCGGCGCCGAAGCCCAGGTAGGGCTCGCGCCGCCAATACTTCAGGTTGTGGCGCGAGCGGAAGCCCGGCAACGCCCAGTTGGAGATCTCGTAGTGTTCGTAGCCCTGCTGGGCCAGAACGTCGCAGGCGCGCTCATAGAAAGCGGCGGTCGCGTCCTCGCCGGGCAAGCTCTCGGCGCTATAGCGGCGTCCCCCAGAGAGCACTTCCCTGCCCAGCCTGCTGCCCTCGTCAATTTCGAGCAAATAGATGGAAGCGTGCTCGGGCCGCAGCTCCAAAAGTGCGGCCAGGGAATCGGCCCAACTTTCGGCCGTCTGGTGCGGCAGGCCGGCAATCAAGTCGAAGCTGATGTTGGCGAAGCCCGCCTCGCGGAGAACCCGCGTGGCCTGAAAAATATCGCTGCGGCGGTGCATGCGCCCGGCGGCGACAAGCTCGGTATCGTGAAACGACTGCACGCCCAGGCTCACGCGATGGATGCCCGCCGCGCGCCAGGCAGCAGCTTTGCCGGCCGCCAGCGTTTCCGGATCGGCTTCGAGGGTGACCTCACCGAGCCGGCAGCGGAAGGCGGCGCGCACCGCATCGAGCATGCGGGCCAACTCCGCCGGGTCAAGCAGGCTGGGCGTGCCGCCTCCGACGTAAAGCGTGTCGGCCGCGAGCTGGTCGTCGCAAGCCAGGCCCGCGCGGCGGTAGAGCGCGGCGTGATCGGCCAGCTCGCGGCAGACGGCACTGACGTAGGGCGCGTAGACGCTCGGGGCGAAGACGCCGGTGTGGAAGTTGCAGTACGTGCATTTGGTCTGGCAGAAGGGCACCTGAATGTAAATGCCGAGGGTCATAGGCACAAAAAGGATACCGCAGACCCGCGGAGGACAGAGAGATTATTCGGCTGGATCGGGGACGACCTTGACGCGGACCTGCCGCTGGCGCGGACCGTCGAATTCGCAGAAGAAAATGGCCTGCCAACGGCCCAGCATCAGCCGCCCATCTTCGACGGGCACCGATTGCGAGACGCCCGTGAGGGTGGACTTGATATGGGAATCGGCGTTGCCTTCGGCGTGGCGGTAGGGGGCGTCGCGGGGCACCAGACGGTCCAGCGCCCTCTCAATGTCGCGGGCCACCTCGGGATCGGCGTTCTCGTTGATGGTCAGCCCCGCGGTGGTGTGCGGCACGTAGAGCTGGCAGACCCCGTGCCGGATGCCCGACGCGGCGACGATTTTTCCCACCTCGGCGGTAATGTCCACCAATTCCGTGCGGCGGGTAGTCCTGAACTCCAGCAGCGGGGCGCGAGCCCGCGCCAATCGGCCAGCGGTGGAGCTGCTGCGGTCCATAAATGGAACTCAGTCCGAAGCGTTTTCAATGGCGCAGGCGCACGGCCTGCCGCGCCCCTAGCAAACTGAGTGGTCTCTCACCCGGATTTCCGATTTAAAACCGGCAATAAGAGTGTAGAAGATATTCGTTGCCTGTGTCCATGGGTGAACTGAGCGCAGGGAAGCCTTCCGGAGGTGGACAGCCAGTGGATGAGAGCCAAAATCAGCACTTTCAACTCTCCTTAGGTTTTTGCGCGTCGATTTTCAAGGATCGCGGGTGACTTCGGACGGCGGCGTGCTGCTCGTTCGCGAATTGGATGGCTGCCGTAGCTCGACGGAATCGATTCGGGGGCACCTGAAGGTGAAGGTAAATTCGAAGCTCCCCGCCTGATTCTAACTACGGTAATCCCTGCTTGACATCATACATTAACTGGCATATGGTGTCCCGCGAAGATAATACGTAGATCTGGACATAATGCTTAGATATAAAGTTTCATGCCTCTAAATCCAGACGGCAAGTTTCTGGGCAGCAAGGTCGGTCACGGGTGCGTGAGTTTTCGCTTGGGGAGGTCCTACATATGGCCCTGACGGCAAAGAAGCGGACACTTGTGGTCGGGTTGATCTTCATTTCTGCGATCGCCTTTGCGGTCTCGGCGCAAGCGCAGAGCGCGGTGCAATACATCTACGATGAATTAGGTCGGCTCGTGGGCGTGATCGACCTGTCGGGAAACGCCGCTGTGTACAATTACGATGCGGTTGGGAACCTTCTCTCGATAACCCGTTATACGTCGGCTCAAGTCTCGATTATCCAATTTACGCCCAAGAGCGGCCCGGTAGGCACAACGGTGACGATTTCCGGAACCGGCTTCAGCGCCACGCCGAGCCAAAATACGGTGAGGTTCAACGGAACGTCGGCCACCATCACCTCCGCAAGCGTCAATCAAATCGTGACCAGCGTACCAGTAGGCGCTACGACTGGCCCACTTAGTGTTACGGCGCCGGCAGGCAGCTTTACGAGCAGCACACCATTCACCGTGGCGGCTACGGGGACAACCATCACTTCATTCAGTCCAACCACAGGGCCGGTCGGGACGACAGTAACGATCTCCGGAACAGGCTTCAGCACCACCCTTAACCAGAACACGGTCAAATTTAACGGCACCATCGCAACTATCACCTCTGCCACGGCCACTCAGATCGTGACCAGCGTACCGCCGGGGGCAACCACTGGTCCGATCAGCGTTACCACGCCGACAGGCAGGTTTACGAGCAGCACGGCATTTACGGTGGGGAATCCGGCGCCTACCATCACCGCATTCAGTCCCACTACAGGGCCGGTCGGGACGACAGTCACAATCTCCGGAACAGGCTTCAGCACTACCATCAGCCAGAACACCGTCAAATTTAACGGGACTATCGCGACGATCACCTCCGCCACGAGCACTCAGATCGTGACCAGCGTGCCAGTCGGCGCGACCACTGGCCCGATTAGCGTGACAACTCCAGATGGGACAGCAACGAGCAGCACACCCTTCACGGTCACGACGGACGAGGGGGCCTTGCGACCAACGCATTTAATCCAACCATGGGGTTTGCAGGATTTACAGGGATGAATAGTGGGCTCAGCTTGTGATGTGTCAACTTCACGATCTTGTTTGGTTTAACCGCCGAAAAGGGACTGCAGGCGATGACATGGCAATTCCGGTGGCGCTATGTTGGTAGTTGTGATGATTTCGCATGAGATAACAGGGGGGTGAGAAATGCAACGCTACTTTACTCTTGGTCTCCGATTGGCGGTGTTTCTCGCTCTGTCGCTGATTGCTCTGCCGTCTTCAGCGCAGAGCTTTATTATTATCCCGGCCCCAGGGGTGAGTAGCTACCTTCAGAACCCTTATCCTGGGAATAAGCCAGCCTATGCACAGTTATTCTATCAAGTTAGGTTCTATGACCAGCCAGGTATTGTTTCTGGCTGCGACAATTGTGGGGCCCTTCAAATCAATGCTCCAGTCGGAAGTGGTGTCCTTACCGGAGATACTGCTGGCTTCCCTTTCGGTGTTGTTGGACATTTTGGATGGGGTGTAGCGCAGAACTTCGTACTCAATTGGACTTTCTCGGTAGATCAGCGCTGGGTCGTTCCTCAAGGTAGAACGTCTTGCGGTGACCCAAGTTGCGGGACAGTCTATTGCCCTAGCGGCTGTGTCATCGGAGCTGGCCTTAATTTTAATTTAGATGCAACCGGACTGCCCGTTGGAAATTATACCGCAACGATTACAGCCGTCTCGAATTGGCCAGGCGGCCGTTCCCCTAGCTTCCACATTGCGCTGAACATCCTTCCCATAGGTACCGTTCCGTTTATCCCGCCAGCTCCTGCGAGTAAGCCAGCCGGTCCGGACCGCAAAGCCAGAGGCGGAGAACCAGCGGATTTGAGTACGGGGCTGTTCATCTATAGCAAGACGGATCTGGTTGTGAATGACATCCTGCCCATCAGTTTAATACGGACGTATCGGCAACTCGACGATGGCGGTCCGCGGGCTTTTGGGATTGGTTTCACCCAACCCTATGACATATTTCTCTGGAATCCAAGCGCGGGCTTCTCCGAAATGAATCTGGTGCTGCCCGATGGTCTGCGCATTCATTACGTTCGAACTTCACCGGGAACAGACTACGCCACTGCAGTCTTGCAAGCTGCCGAAACTCCAGGTGAGTTCTTTAAATCCACAATCAAATGGAATGGTCTGGGATGGGACCTAACGCTGAAAGGTGGAACTGTCTATGCGTTTGGTCAGAACACTCTCCTGCAGTTGGTGAGGGACCGGCTCGGAAATAAGATTTCGATCGTGCGCGACGGGGCGGGTAACATCACCCAAATCAATTCGCCCAATAACCGGTGGCTCCAATTCACCTACGACACGAACAACCACATCCTACAGGCTCGGGATAACTTCGGCCGGACCGTAACCTACACGTACGATACAACCGGCAGGCTGTCCTCGGTAACGGATGCGAACGGAGGAATCACCACGTACACGTACGATGGCTCGGGCAATATGCTGACAACCAAGGACCCGCGGGGAATCATTTTTCTGACTAACCAGTATGACATACAAAACCGAATCATCAAGCAGACCCAAGCGGATAACAGCACTTTTCAATTTGCCTACACGACCGACGCCAACGGCCAGAACACGCAGACAGACCTAACCGATCCTCGTGGCAACGTCCGACGAATCACATTCGACGTAAGAGGATACATGTTGAATGATACGCGCGCTCTTGGCAAAACCGAACAACAGACCACCACGTATAACCGTCAGGCGGCGACGAACCTGCTGGTGAGTGTAACCGATGCCCTGAACCGGCAGACCGCCTACACCTACGATGCCATTGGAAACGTCAGCAGTGTCACGCGGTTGGCGAGCACGCCCAACGCCGTGACCACTACGTTCACCTACGAGCCCGCGTTCAACCAGCTCGCCACCATCAAAGACCCGCTAAACCATACCACTTCGTTTGCCTACGAAAGTACGGGCAACCTTACCGCTGTTACCGACCCTCTGCTTCATCAGACGACATTCACTTACAATGTGGCCGGCCAACCCGAAACGGTGACCGACCCTCTTCAACACATCACGCGATTCGTCTATGACACAGGCGACCTGATCGCGATCACCGATCCGCTGAATCGGACTACTAATCGATTCCTGGACGCCGCGGGTCGCCTCTTGGGCCTAGCCAATCCGCTGGGGCAAACCTCGCGCTTCGAGTATGATGCGCTGAACCAGGTGACGCGGTCCACCGATTCACTGGGCGGCCAGACCTCGTTCAGCTACGATCCCAACGGCAACCTGTTGAGCGTGACCGATGCACGCGGCAATGCCACCAGCTACACCTACGACAACATGGACCGGCTGGCCACGCGCAAGGACTCCTTACTGAAGGTGGACAGCTACCAGTACGACCTCGCCGGAAACCTGACGCAGATCACCGATCGCCGTGGGAAAGTGACCACCTTCATCTATGACGCGCTGAACCGGAGAACCTTTGCGGGCTTCGGCACGGTGCTCCCGGGCCCGACCTACGAGAGCAGCATCAGCTACAGCTACGACAAGGGAAATCGGCTGACGCAGGTGGTAGACTCGATCAGTGGCACTATCACACCCAACTACGACAATCTGGACCGGCTGAGCTCCGAGGCCACGCCCCAAGGCACCGTCAGTTATGCCTATGACGCCGCCGGGCGCAGGACGAGCATGACCGTGGCGGGGCAGCCGGTGGTCAATTACACATTCGATGACGCCAATCGCCTGACACGGATCACCCAAGCCACGTCGACCGTGTCCTTCGGTTACGACAACGGCAACCGTCGAACTTCGCTGACGCTGCCGAACAGTGTCGTGATCACCTACGATTACGATGTGGCGTCAGAGCTCAGCGGCATCAGCTACAAGCTGGGGGCGACCACGCTGGGGAACCTGACCTACGGCTACGACGTGGCGAGCCGACGCACGAGTGTGGGCGGGAGCTTCGCCAGAACAAACCTGCCGCTGGCAGTAAGCATCAGCAGTTACAATGCCAACAACCAGCTCACCGCGTGGGGCACGGCAAATCTATTTTACGACGCCAACGGCAACATGACCAGCGACGGGACGAATGGCTACACCTGGGATGCGCGCAATCGCCTGGTGTCCACCCTGTCGGGCGCCAGTTTCCGGTATGACCCCTTCGGGAGGCGGGTGAGCAAGACGGTTGGGGGAGCCACGACCAATTACCTGTACGACGGCGCGAACGTTGCCCAAGAGCTTTCTGGCGCGACGCCCACGGCCAATCTGCTCGCGGGCGGGGTAGATGAACTCTTGACGCGCACGGATTCTGCTGGCGCGCGCCACTTCCTGACCGATGCACTGGGCAGCACGCTGGCGCTGGCGGACACTACCGGCGCCCTTCCCACGCAGTACACCTACGACCCGTTCGGCAATACCACGCTGACCGGTTCGCCCACAACGAACAGCTTCGCTTACACTGGCCGCGAATTTGACGCCACCGGCCTCTACTACTATCGCGCTAGGTATTACAACCCGTCGCTTCAAAGGTTCCTTAGCGAGGATCCGGTCGGGATCATGGGCGGAATGAATATTTATGCTTACGTCGGGAACGGTGCTCCCAACAACACTGATGCTGCGGGTTTGTGGAGCCCTGGGGCCCACGACGTTTTGGTCCAGCATGCTCTTGGGGGATATGCGACACTATCAGACATCGCAGCATTACAGGCGGGAAGCAGAGCATTCGACCGGAGCACGCAAACCATCGCCTACTCAAATGAGCATGCCATGGCAATGCCGGGGCAATCATCCGCAGCCGCGACTGCTGCAACGGAGGCTTTTATAAATGCGATGATCGCACTGGCTCAGAACGCTGCAGCGGCCGGGGACCGTGCAACGGCGCTCGATTACCTCGCTAAGGCCATGCATCCGATCATGGACTCCTCGAGCCCCGCGCACACAGATGAGAACGGCAATCCACGAACCTATTGCGGCTTCAGATGCGATCTAACGCAGGGGCACAGTATGGATTGGGTCCCATTCGGCCGGGAACGAGTGTCTGATTTGACGGATGCAATCATGGCCGATCAGGACCGACGACTACGGGACGCCTACGACAGGGTGTTCGGACCGCGAAGCACTGCTGGGCGAAAGAGATAGTGGCGCAGTTGGCAAGCAGGAACACTGCAACGGCGCACGATGGCAAATCAGCAAGCTAGGGTTATCGCAGCGGACCAGAGGTCATACCAGCAAATGGCGCGCAAATCGGCGAGGGTAGGCGCATTCTTGAGCACCACAGTTACATGGGCCGTCGTATGGGGATTCAGCGGTGCCGTGCTGGGCTTGATCGCGATCATCGTCCGGCCGGACACAGGGCATATTCCGCGTTACGAAGTTCCTTTCCTGATAGGCATTCCAACTGGTGTCGTCGGAATTATCGGAGGGGCCGTATTCGCTTTAGTAGGTGACCAGCGTGGCTCGGCCAAAACTCGGGGCATTATAGGTGCAACCGTGGGCGGCGCAATGGGGATCGCTCTGATGCTGCTGACGCATACATCATTTCACAATGCTGCGTTTTGGGTCGTTTTGGGAGCTGCACTTGGCTTCGGCCTTGCTGTCCGGGGCAGGCGGCGATCCCAACCTGAAGCTGCAGAGTAGTGGTCACTTCTCCCGGACAATCAGTAGTCAGCTCACGCAGTCGGAGGCAACGGCGTTCGCGTATGATTTGAACGGCAACCTGACCAGCGACGGGACGAACGGCTACACCTGGGATGCGCGCAATCGGCTTGTCTCCACCCTGTCGGGCGCCAGCTTCCGGTATGACCCCTTCCGGAGGCGGGTGAGCAAGACCGTTGGGGGAGCCACGACCAATTACCTGTACAAGGGCGCAAACGTTGCACAAGAGCTTTCTGGCGCGACGCCCACGGCCAATCGGCCAGCGGTGGAGGTGCTGCGGTCCATAAATGGAACTCAGCGAGCCCGCGACTAACTCAAAGCGGCGGCGGAGGCGGCACCGTAAAACGCAAACCACGGCTTGGCCGCGCTCAGCCGGTCGTTCACGTTCTTGATGTTTTTCACGCCCTGTTCCGCCAGCCAATCTTCCAGCGCCTTGAGGCCGTGCTTGCCGTAAACGGGAATGCCCTCTTTCCAGGTGGCGCGGCCGCAAAGCACGCCGGAAAAATTCACGCCGGATTCGGCAGCCAGCTCGAGCGTTTCGCTGAAGGTCTCGTTACTCACGCCCGCGGAGAGATAGATGAAGGGTTTCATGGCCACGGCGGCGGCCTTGCGGAAGTAGTCCTTGGCCTCCTCGCGCGAATAGACGGATTCGCCCTTACACGAGCGCGTGCCTTTGACGAAGGCCATGGTGACGGGCACCTCGACCTTCATCACGTCCACGCGGTACTGCGGCTTGGAGAACTCCGCCATGCTCCCGATGACGCAGGCAGGCTTCTTGCGGGCAAATTCGATGCCCTTCTCGTCGAGGTCGCCTTCGTAGCCCACGAACTCGAGGAAAAAGGGGACGTCGGCGGCGGCGCACTCGGCGCCGATGCGCTCGACCCAGGCGTGCTTGGTTTCATTGATGTCGGGCGAATCAGACGGCGTGTAGTAGAGCAGGATTTTGATGCAGTCCGCCCCGGCGGCCACCAGCCGATAGACCGAGTAATGGTCCAGCAGATCGGGCAGGCGGCCGGGCCGCGTGTTGTCGTAGCCGCTTTTTTCGTAGGCCAGCAGCAGGCCGGCGTTTTTGGCGCGCAGCTTCGCGGCGGAAAGGCCGAATTCGGGGTCGAGAAGGATGGCGCTGGCATGCGGCGTGAGGATGCGCACGACGGCTTCCTTGAACTCGGCCATCATTTCGGGCGTCACCGCCTTCTTGTCGATGCCTTTCTCCTTGGCGATGGCGCTGCGGAGCGAGCCGCGCTGGTCCATCGCCGCCGCGCCGATGACGCCGCGCTGGTCGGCCACGGCTTGCAAGCCTTTCTGCTTACCTGAGCTGATCTTCATGGAGCAACCTCCGCATGCGATTGAAAGTGCAGGGCGCGCTTCGGGAAATCTTACCACGAAGATTCCGAAGGCCGAAGGGGCGCGTCGCCAGACGCGCCTACAAAAACAGAACCTGGTGCTGGGCAGCGCCGAGGCCGGCGCGCTCGGAGAGCGCGGCGAGCAAATCCGGCCCGTGGCGCGCCAGCAGGGGCAGGAAACACAGCGCGCGCTCTTGCAAGCCGCGGTGCGGGTAGAGCGCATCGGTGAGCTGGCGCTCGTGCGCGTCGAGGACGTGGCTGCGGAAGTTCTCGGCGCGGCCGGCCTTGCGGCGCAGGCGGAGGAGCTGGTAGAGCATCTTGCGCTCGGCGCTATCGAGCGCGCCCACAAGAGTCTTGTCGAGCCGGCCCAAGGGCCGGCGCAGGCCGGCGAGCATGCGACGAATGGTTTTCTCGCCCGCGTCAAACCGGCCCGCCAGAGCCTTGGCGAGGAATTGCCGCTCCATCTTCCCGCGCAGATGCTGCCGCCCGCGCAGGACGTCGCGGAGTTCGAGGCCGTAGCGCTTCAGCAACCGCGCAATGTGCGGCTCAATCAGGGTAAAGCTGGCCCGCGGCAGCACGGCCGGCATGCGCCCAAGCAGGCGGCGGTAAACCACTTCGGCCTGGGCGAAATAGGCGACCTCGGCGGGACCTCCGACGTAGGCGGCGGTGGGAAGCAGGGTGTCCTGAACCACGGGTCGCAGGAGCACGTTGGCCGAGAAAGCCTCGGGGGTGCGCTCGATAGCGTCCAGCAACTCACTGCGCGAGAGATTTTTCTGGCCCACGGCAAATGCCGTCGCGCGCTGGCGCACCGCGAGGCGCTGCCCGTCCAAGTTCAGGAAGAGCAGCGTACCGCGCTCGGTGACTTTCACCTGCGTGTGGTAGCCGGCGCGCTCCAGCCTCCTCTTTCGCGCCAACAGCTCGCGAGTCAGCTCGGCATTGTCCTCGAGCGCCCGGCGGTACACCGGCGCCGCAAGCCGGTGCAGGCGCGCGTCGAGCGGATCGAGCAGGACAATTCCCTGCCCCGCAAACAGCCGCGCCATCAGCCGGCCAAACGCCGAGCCGAAAGTTTCCTCGGGCCGGTAGGACTCCTGAAGCGCACGGACAACTTCTTCGGCCGAGCCGCCGTCGAGCGAGCTCGCCGCAGCGCGGACAACTTCCCCGATGGCGTCGCCGAGGCGAACCTCGCCGACGCGCCGGCCCGCGGCCTCGTCCGGCTGGAGCTCCAGGCGCACCAAGCCGGTCCGGGCGAGCCAGTAGCAGTGGTTGATCTCGGCCAGGTCGTGGTCCTCAGTGGCCAGCCAAAAGATGGGCACCGCGTCGGCGCCGCGGCGGGTCATTTCCGCGGCGACGCGAATGGCCGTCAGCGCCTTGTAGATGCTGTAGCTGGGCCCGGTAAACAAGCCGACTTGCTGCCCGGTTACGATGGCCACTGCGCCCGCGGCCAGCCGGTCGAGGCTGCGCTCGGTGGCGCCGTCCGCCCCGAATCTCCGGTTCTGCTCGCGCAGGACTTCCACCACGCCGCGCCGCGCCACATCTGCGCGGGGCACCTGAGCTGCGGCACGAAGGACGCCTTCAAGGTCCGGCGGATGGGCATAAAACTCCGCCAGGCGGTCGAAATCCTCCAAGAAAGCGGTGAACAGCTTGGTCGTGCGGGGAAGTTCATCGGGCCGCAGGCAGTGGCATTCCATGGGAATGGCCATGATACATGGCGCACCCAAGGCGAGCAAATCAGGCGTCGCTGCGGCCGGAGGTCACACAACACCTACGTGATCGAGGCTACGAAGCGGCGCTGGCCTGAAGGACAACGGCTAATGCCGCTTCCACCTCGCGTTTCTGAGCGTCGCTGAGCGGCAACAGCGGACGCCGCGGCTGGCCGCCGAAGTAGCCCACGCAGTCCATCGCATACTTCACACCGGCGATGCCCAGTTCGGCGACAAATTTCAGCGTGGGGGGTACCAGGCGATGCTGCAGCGCCCGAGCGCGCTCGGGCGAGCCAGAGCGCGCAGCCTCGTAAAGCTCGACGCAGAGCTCGGGCAACACGCAGGCGAGCGCGAGCACCCCGCCGACGGCGCCCACAACGAGCGAGGGGTAAAGCGTGGTGGCTGAGCCAACCAGCGTCTGAAATCCCGCCGGGACCGCCTGGATGATTTCGGTGACGCGCTGGACGTTGCCGGAGCTTTCTTTGATGCCCACGATGTTGGGATGCTCGGCCAGGCGCGCCACCAGCGAGGCTTCGACGGCCAGGCCGGTAAATTGCGGCACGGAATAGATCAATATCGGGATGCGCGCGGCGTCGGCCACGCGCAGGAAGTGCTCGAGCTCGGCCGCGGGAGTCATCTGCGGCCTGAAATAGTGCGGCGTTTTGACCAGCGCGGCGTGATAGCCGAGCGTCGCGGCGCGGTTGGTGCGCTCGATGGTCTCCGCAGTGGATTCCACACCCGTCCCGGCAATCAGGAACTTTTCCGCCGCGGCAGCCTCCTGCGCCGCGGCCCAAATGCGCTCGGCCTCTTCGCGGCTGAGAAAGACAGCTTCGCCGGTGGAACCGGTAAGGACATAGCCGGCCAGGCGCGTACGGTTGTAGCGGGCGAGGTTCTCGCGCAGGCGGTCGAGCGCGAGGGCGCCGTCGGCGGCGAATGGCGTGGTCAGCGGCGGAAAAATACCGTGGAGCTTCATAGCCAGATTTTAGCGCATTCCGCGCGGCCCGGGTCGAGCGACCCGGCGAATGTTGCTCGGGAGAACGAGGGCTGGAGACTCACGCCAGCTCGCCGCATCCGCGCGGACCCGAGGCCGCTCAATCGGCCGGAGAGGACTGGCGGTGCGCCGCGGCCTTGGGACCGTGCAAGTCCTGAAGCGCGGCGACTTCGACGGCGTGCTCGTGCAAGGCGCGGATGCCGCGGGCGGCGGCGTTGGCGGCGGAGAGCGTGGTGATGCAGGGCACGTTGTAGCGGATGGCGGCCCGCCGGATAGACTTTTCATCGTAAAACGACTCGCGGCCGAGCGGCGTATTGATGATCATATCCACCTTGCCCGTCTTCACCAGGTCCACGATGTTCGGGCGGCCCTCGTTGACCTTGTAGACCGGCTCGGCGTCGATCCCGGCGGCTTGCAGGGCAGCGGCCGTGCCGCGCGTGGCCACCAGCTTGAATCCCAGGGAAACCAGCTCGCGCCCGAGCGGCACCACGTGGCGCTTGTCGCGGTCGTTGACGCTGATGAACAGCCTGCCCTTGCGCGGCAGGCGCTGCCCGGCAGCGAGCTGCGCCTTGGCAAAGGCCTGGCCAAAGCTCTTGGAAATGCCCATGACCTCGCCGGTCGAGCGCATCTCCGGCCCCAGGATGGTGTCTACGCCGCGGAACTTGTTGAAGGGAAACACGGGCGACTTGACGGCGTGGTATTCGCGCACGGCGAGCTCGGCGACGCCGTCGGTGCGCACCACGGGAAGAGGAAGGTCGGCCAGCCGCGCGCCGGTCATCAGCCGCGCCGCGACTTTCGCCAGGGGCACGCCGGTGGCCTTGCTGACGTAGGGCACGGTACGCGAGGCGCGGGGATTCACTTCCAGCACGTACACGGTGTCGCGCTGGATGGCGTACTGCACGTTCATCAAGCCCACTACGTGCAAGGCCTGCGCCAGCCGGCGGGTGTAATCGCGGATGCGCTCGAGCACGCCCGGCGAGAGGCTCACCGGCGGCAGCACGCAGGAGGAGTCACCCGAGTGCACGCCGGCCTCTTCGATGTGCTCCATGATTCCGCCAATCACCAGATCCGCGCCGTCGGCCAGCGCGTCCACGTCCACTTCGGTGGCGTCTTCGAGGAATTGATCAATGAGCACGGGCCGCGCCGGGCCCATCAGGGCGGCCTGCGCGACATATTCCTGCACCGTGTTCAAGTCGTAGGCGATCACCATGGCCCGGCCGCCCAGGACGTAGCTGGGCCGCACCAGCACCGGCAGGCCGATCTCCGCGGCGACGCGCGCCGCTTCCTCCGGCACCAGCGCCGTGCCATTGCGCGGCTGGGGGATGCCCAGCTCGTCGAGCAGCCGGCCGAAGCGCCGGCGATCCTCGGCCAGGTCAATGGACTCCGGGGCGGTGCCGATGATGGGCACGCCGTTGCGCTTCAGCTCCAGCGCCAGGTTGAGCGGCGTCTGCCCGCCGAACTGCACAATCACACCCTGCGGTTTTTCGCGCTCGATCACCGCCAGCACGTCCTCGAGAGTGAGCGGTTCGAAGTAGAGCCGGTCGGAAGTGTCGTAATCGGTGGAGACGGTCTCCGGGTTGCAGTTGATCATGATCGTCTCGTAGCCCTCTTCGCGCAGGGCGAAGGAGGCATGGCAGCAGCAGTAGTCGAACTCAATGCCCTGGCCGATGCGATTGGGCCCGCTGCCGAGGATGGCGATTTTGGGCCGCGCCACGGCATCGGCCTCGTCTTCGTCCTCGTAGGTGGAATAGAGGTAGGGAGTGTAGGACTCGAATTCGGCGGCGCAGGTATCCACGCGCTTGAACACGGGCGCAACGTGGCCTTTGGCCCGCTGGTGGCGAACCGCCGCGGAAGTGGTGTTCCAGATCTGGGCGAGTTGCTCGTCGCTGGCCCCGCTGCGCTTGGCCTCGCGCAGCAATTCACGGGAGACCATCTCCACGGTCACCCCGGCCAAGCGGCGGTTGAGGGCAACAATTTCCTCCAGTTGGCGGATGAACCAGGGATCGATCCGGGTCAGCTCGCAGACCTCCGCGGGCGACACGCCCCGCTCGAGCGCCACCAGCAGCCAGTGGATGCGCTCCGGGCGCGGCGTGGAAAGCTTCTCGCGCAGCAGCGAGACCGGCGTGTCCGCCGGGGCGCGCCAAGGCGCGTGCGGCTCGAGCGACCGGAGGCCCTTCTGCAGCGCTTCCTTGAACGTCCGGCCGATGGCCATCACTTCGCCGACCGACTTCATCTGCGTGCCCAGCGCAGTCTCCGCCCCGGGAAACTTCTCGAACTGCCATTTGGGAATTTTCACTACCACGTAGTCAATCGTGGGCTCGAAGCAGGAGGGCGTTTGCCGGGTGATGTCGTTGGGAATTTCGTCGAGCGTCATGCCGATGGCCAGTCGCGCGGCAATCTTGGCGATGGGAAAACCAGTGGCCTTGCTGGCCAGCGCCGAGCTGCGCGAGACCCTGGGGTTCATCTCGATGACGACCATGCGGCCGGTCTCGGGATGCACGGCAAACTGGATGTTCGACCCGCCGGTCTCCACGCCCACCTCGCGGATGACGGCCGCGGCGGCGTCGCGCATGCGCTGGTATTCCTTGTCCGTGAGCGTCTGCGCCGGGGCCACGGTGATGGAGTCGCCGGTGTGCACGCCCATGGGATCGAAATTTTCGATCGAGCAGACCACCACAAAATTGTCGCGGAAGTCGCGCATCACCTCGAGCTCAAATTCCTTCCAGCCCAGCACGGATTCCTCGACCAGCGCCTCGTGCACGGGGCTGGAGTCGAGCGCGTGGGCAATGGCCTCGGCGAACTCCTCACGGTTGTAAGCAATCGAGCCGCCCGTGCCGCCGAGGGTGAACGACGGGCGAATCACCACCGGATAGCCCAACTGGTCGGCCAGACGCAGCGCGTCCTGGGCGTTGTTGACCAGCGCCGAGGCCGGGACATCCAGGCCCACCTTGCGGCAGGCGTCTTTGAACCACAGGCGGTCTTCGGCCACCTTGATGGCCCGCAGCGACGCGCCGATCAGCGCGACGCCGTATTTCTCCAGGACGCCGCTCTCGGCCAGCTCCACGGCCAGGTTCAGGGCCGTCTGGCCGCCGACGGTGGGCAGCAGCGCGTCGGGGCGCTCCTGCGCGATGATCTCTTCGACGTAGGGTCGCGTCAGCGGCTCGACGTAGGTGCGGTCGGCGACTTCCGGATCGGTCATGATGGTGGCCGGATTGGAATTGATCAGCACCACCTGGTAGCCCTCGGCGCGCAGGGCCTTGCAGGCCTGGGTGCCGGAGTAGTCGAACTCGCAGGCCTGGCCGATGATGATCGGCCCCGAGCCGATGATCAGGATTTTGTGGATGTCGGTTCGCTTGGGCATTCAGGCCCGCCGTTTCTTACGTCTCGCCCCGTGTGGCGCGGCGCAGGGCGCTCGACAGTTTCGTCTCCTTCATCATTTCGCAGAACTGCCGGAATAAATACTGCGAATCGTGCGGCCCGGGCGAGGCCTCGGGGTGATACTGGACGCTGAACAGCGGCAGCTTGCGGTGGCGCATGCCCTCGTTGGTGTGGTCGTTCAAGTTGACGTGGGTAATGTCCACGTCGCCTGCCGGGAGCGAGTCGGGGTCCACAGCAAAGCCGTGATTTTGCGCCGTGATCTCCACTTTATTTGCGGCCAGGTTTTTTACCGGGTGGTTGGCGCCGTGGTGGCCAAACTTGAGCTTGAACGTGCGCCCGCCGAGCGCCAAGCCGCAAAGCTGGTGGCCCAGGCAGATGCCAAAGATGGGCACGCGCCCCAGCAGCTTGCGGATGTTGGCCACGGCGTAGCCGACCGGCTCGGGATCGCCGGGGCCATTGGAGAGAAACACGCCGTCGGGAGCGAGTGCGAGCACATCTTCGGCCGAGGTCTTCGCCGGGACAACGGTCACCTCGCAGTTGTGATCCACCAGCAGCCGCAGGATGTTTTGCTTGATGCCGAAATCGTAGGCCGCCACGCGGAATCGCTGCGCCTCGGCCTCCGCGGTGGCTTCGCCCATTTCCTCGCGCCAGGGCGAGGCGGTCAAATCAATCGAGCCCTTCCCCCAAGCGTAGGGCTTGGCGCAGGTGACGCGGCTGGCGAGCTCGAGACCGGTCATGGGCGGCACGGCGCGCGCCTCGTGGACAAGCATCTCGGCGGGGGTGCCATCGGTGGCCACCACGCCGCGCAGCGCGCCCACCTTGCGGATGTGCCGCACCAGGGCGCGCGTGTCCAGGTCCCAGATAACCGGAACCTCGTGCCGGTTGAGATAAATCTGCGCGCTTTCGGTGGAGCGCCAGTTGGAGGCCAGCGCCGAAAACTCGCGCACTACCAGCGCCTCGATATACGGCCGCGGCGATTCCTCGTCGTCGAGGTTGGCGCCGACGTTGCCGATGTGGGGATAGGTGAGACAGACGATCTGCCCGGAGTAGCTGGGGTCGGTGAAAACTTCCTGGTAGCCAGTGAGGCAGGTGTTGAAAACGACTTCGCCGCCGCGGCGGGTGCGGGCGCCCGCCGCGCGCCCGTTAAATACCCGCCCGTCCTCGAGCGCGAGGATCGCGGGGCGTGCGAGTATTTCGGTCAGCGGGTCCTCCCGGAGCGTTCATTTCAACTGCTCGACAGAGGGCAGAATCGAGCCGAAGCGGTTCACCGGCCAATAGGCGAACACCGCCTTGCCGTAGATGTACCGGCTGGGCACGGTGCCGAAGACGCGCGAGTCGTTGGAGCTGGCGCGGTGGTCGCCCATGACAAAATATTCGCCGGGCGGGACGCTCACCGGGCCGAACGTGCTGGCGTCGGCGAAGGGCGGCGGGACGTAGGGCTCCTCGAGGCGCTTGCCGTTCACATACACGCGCCCCTGGCGGATCTCGACCGATTCGCCCGGCAAACCCACCACGCGCTTGATGAACGATTTCGAGCGGTCGAGCGGATACCAGAAGACGACAATGTCGCCCCGCTCGATGGGCTCGAAGCGATAGACGAACTTGTTGATGAAGATGCGCTCCTGGTCGGTGAGCAGCGGGGCCATGCTGGTGCCCTCCACCTTCACCGGCTGGTAGAGGAAAATGATGATGACCATGGCCAGGCCGACGGCGAGCAGGAGGTCGCGCCCCCAACTGCGCACCTCGCGGCGCAGCGAAGAAGAAACCGGCGGCTCAGTGGCGGGGACTGGCTTGGCGTTGGCGAGTTCTTGCATTGCGAATTCGGAGAAGCTATTTATACCACGCCGGCGGGCATAGCGCCAACGGCGAAATCGCTCCGGCGACCAGCCGGGCAAACTCGCCGCGCCCGGCGCTGCACCGCAGGATGGCTCAGCATGACGGAACGCGTTGCCGTGATCATTCCCGCGCTCAACGAAGAAGAAGCCCTGGGCGGCACGCTCGAGGCGCTGGCCGGGCATGCGCCGCAGCAAGTGATTGTGGTGGATAACGGCTCGACCGACCGCACCGCCGAAGTGGCCCGCCAGCGCGGCGCGCAGGTGGTGGTGGAGCCGCGGCGCGGCTACGGCCGCGCCTGCCTGGCAGGGATCGCCGCCGTCGAGCCCGGCGCAAACATCGTCGCCTTCATGGATGCCGACGGCAGCGACGACGAGGCCGATCTCAGCCGGCTGGTCGCGCCGCTCCTGAGCGGCGAGGCCGACTTGGTGATCGGCTCACGGGTTCGAGGCGAGCGCGAGCCGGACTCCCTCTCGCCGCAGCAGCGTTTCGGCAATTGGCTGGCGACCCGGCTGCTTCGCGCCCTTTTCGGAGCGCGGTATACCGACCTGGGCCCGTTCCGGGCGATCCGCCGGGAAGCGCTCGAGCGACTGGGGATGCGCGATACGAACTTTGGCTGGACCATCGAGATGCAGATCAAAGCGCACCAGAAACGGCTCCGCGTCCGGGAAATCCCGGTGCGCTATCGCCGGAGGCGCGGCGGGAAGTCGAAAATTTCCGGCAGCCTCCGCGGGAGCATCGGGGCGGGTGCAAAAATCCTGTGGACAATTCTGCGCTGCCGATTCTCCCGCTGATGCCTCAAAAAGACGGACGGACCCGGCACCTAGAGACCGAAAAGATGGGAGGGATACAGCGAAGTCTGTCCGCGCGCTACTGCACGCGGCCGTAGTCGAAGATGTGAATGTCTTTGCTGACGCCAAAGGTGAAGCCGGAGCGGGCGTCGTCCTTGGCGAGCCCGGCGATGCCGGCGACGTCCCACTGAAAACCACCCGCGAAGATTTGAAAGCCGAAGCGGGCTTGCGAGCGGCTCTCCGTGCCCACCAGGTCCGCGGTGATCTTGCGTGAGGAACGCCGCCCGGCAACCTCGCCGAGCAGATTGACGCGCTGGTGCAGCGGATAGGTGAACGCGGCGCCATACAGCAGCACGTCGTTCTGCGTGAACTTCGCATTGGGCGCCTGAAGGATGGCCAGCCCGGCGTTGCCGAACAGGTTCAGCTTGCCGAAATGCTTTTGTAAGATGACCACAGCGAAGACGTTGGTGGAATTCGACCCGATGCCGCGGGCCTGGTTGGAGTTGGGCATAGTGTAGCCAAAGCGGAAGGCCAGCGCAGGCCGGCGTTTGGTTTCGCCAAAGATGCGGATCTTGGTGACGAGAGAAAAGTCGCCGGTGTCATGCGTGGAATGCGGGCCCGTCAGCGACACCACGGGCACAAACGGCGTGCCTTGTTTCTTGACGTTGAGGAAATTGTGGACCGCCCCCTCGAGTTGCACTTCGACAATCTTGCCGACGCCCATGCGCATCTCCAGCACGCCCACGGAGGTGAGGTCGCCGGAGAGGCCCGAGAGCGGAATGTCCACGTCCTGCAGGAAGTCGAAGCCGACCTCCACACGCAGCGTGCCCGGGGGAAGGACTTCGGCGTCGCTGGTGCGCAGCGGGCGGTTCTGCGCGGCCAGAGGCAAACCGGCAAGCAGGCAGAGAAGCAGGGAAAGAACCAGCAGGCTTGATTTTCTAGGGATATTGCCAACGCTAGCCGGAAACAAGTCCATCGCCCGCCCCTGACCCCAAGGTCATTCCTCACTTCCCTGCCTTGCGGCCTTGGCCGGCGGCTATCCTAGTCCAACCCCGCCGAATCGCCAAGCGCATAGTTCAGAATGGCCAGCGCGGCGACCACGGCCGTCTCGGTACGCATGATCTGACCGCCCAGCGAGGTTTCGACAAAGCCCGCAGCGCGCGCCGCGGCGAGCTCTGCATCGGTCCAGCCGCCTTCCGGGCCGACAGCCAGCGCCGCCCACGGCCCGCTCTTCCCTTGAAGAACCTCCCGAAGGGGCGGCCCGTCCGGGCGCTCCGAGAGTAGGAGGGTCGGAGTCCCTAAGGCTCGGGGCGGCGCCGCAAACTTGGTGAACGCGTCGTTGGGCTGAGCTGCCGGGTGCAGCGCCGGCGGTCGCAGGCGGCGCGCCTGCTGCGCCGATTCGATGAGGATCTTCTGCCAGCGCGCCGCACGCTTCGCCGCGGCAGAGACCAAAGCCTTTTCGCAGCGCGCGGCGGCCAGGGGCACGATTTCGGCGGCGCCGAGCTCGGTGGCCTTTTCGAGGCTCCATTCGAAGCGATCGAACTTCACCAGGGCAAGCAGCAGGGTGACTCGCAGGCGGGGCTCGAAGGCCGGCACGCGCTCGACCAGCGCGAAGTCGATGGCGTCGCGGCGCACGCGCTCGGTCCGCGCCAGCCAGACCGCCTGGCCGTCGCTCAATTCGTACAGCTGGCCGGGCGCGGCGCGCAAGACGCGGCCCAAGTGGTGCGCCGCTTCGCCGCGCAGCACCGCCGAGGCACCCTCAAACCGCTCGACAAAGAACCGCCGTCGCAAGTCCCCAGCACCGGGTACTGATAACTCAGTGGCGACGCCTATTCGCTTCGAACCAACTGGAATAGACGCCAGGCAGACTTCTGACCCTCACTATCGGACGTTGTGGAATCGGTGGGCCGATTAAATGGAAGGCCACAGTAAGGTCATATTTGACGCTGCCTCTTTCAGCGAAGGCACCTTGACGACACTGAAGGTACGGGCGTTTTAGCGGTGCGATGGAAGCCATGCAGTATTTTAGGTCGAGCGCGGCAACAAACTCGCCGGCCCGAATATCGTACATCACAAACTCCAGGAAGTCAGATTTCTCGAGGTCCCCTGGGAACTGTTTTGCGATCTCCGTATTGCTGAGGTGAATCCGCGAGGTAATTGTTATGTCGACGCTGATTGTTCGATCGCCGGGGTGTGGGACGAATCCCTTGCCGAAGAATCCGAACCCATTGCGGTATTGCTGCCAGCCTCTTTCTATACTCGCTTGAGCGACAAGAAGTTCGATACCTTTGAAGCTGTCATAACCTAGGTCAACGGCCGCCATTAGCGCCTCAGCCGAAGATGTCTTTGACTCTTTCGAAGAAGGTGGAGTCGCGCTCGACGGGACGGTTTTCCACCGGCAAGGTGGCGCCAAGCTGCTCGAGCAGGCGGCGCTGCTCGCGGGTCAGCTTGGCGGGGGTGACCACACGGACGTTGACGTAGAGGTCGCCCTTGCCGCCGCCATGCGGGTCGGGCAGGCCCTTGCCCTTGAGGCGGAAGATTGAGCCGGTCTGCGTGCCCTCGGGTACTTTGAGCCGGTCGTCTCCGTTCAAAGTGGGCACCAGGATCTCCGCGCCGAGCGCGGCCTGGGCAATGCTGATGGGGATGCTGCAATAAAGGTCGGCGTTGCGCCGCTCGAAGAAGGGGTGCTCTTTCACCTCCAGGACAACGTAGAGGTCGCCGGGCGGGCCGCCGTTGGCGCCTTTCTCCCCTTCTCCGGGCACGCGCAGGCGGGTCTGCGAGTCCACGCCGGGGGGAATGCGCAGCTCGATGGTGCGCTCGCGCTCGATGCGGCCCTGGCCGCGGCACTCGGGACACCGTTCGCGCACCACTTGCCCGGCACCCTGGCAGGCGGGGCAGGTACGCGTGATGGTGAAGAAGCCTTGCTGGTAGTGCAATTGGCCGCGGCCGCCGCAGGACTGGCACGCAGTGACTCCGGTGCCGGCCTTGGCCCCGGTGCCGTTACACGGCTCGCAGAACTCCAGCCGCGGCAACTTGATCTTGGTGGTGACGCCGCTGGCTGCTTCCTCGAAACTCAGCGACATGTCGTAGCGCAGGTCGGCGCCGCGCTGCGCGCGAGTGCGGCCGCGGCGCCCGCCGCTGAAGACGTCCTCGAAGCCGAAGAAGTCGCCAAAGATATCCTGAAACTCTTCAAAGATGGTGCGGCTCATGCCGGGATCGAAGCCGACGCCGGAGACGCCGGCATGGCCGTAGTGGTCGTACGCGGCGCGCTTCTGCGGGTCGGAGAGTACGCTGTAGGCCTCGGTGGCTTCGCGGAAGCGCTCCTCGGCGTGCGGCTTATCCCTCGGGTTGCGGTCGGGGTGCCATCGCAGTGCGGCCTTGCGGTAGGCGGACTTGATCTCGTCGGCGGACGCGGTGCGCGCCACGCCGAGCACTCCGTAGTAATCGCGTTTTTGAGCTGGGGACATCGCCGCTCAGTTCACCTGCTCCGGGGTCTCGGACGCGCTCACACTCGGCCGCACAGCCACGCGCACCGTCGCCGGCCGCAGGACCCGGTCGCGCAGCCGGTAGCCCGGCTGGAGCACGCCGAGCACGGTACCGTCCTCGTGCGCTTCCGATTCCACCCGCTCAATGGCCTGGTGGAGGTGCGGATCAAACGTCTTTCCTTCGGCGTCGATGCGTTCCAGGCCCTGGCGCTCGAGCGCGTCCCAGAGCTGCCGGTAGATCAGCTCGAACCCCTTGCGGAACTCATCGTAGGCAGGGTCGTCGTGCGCGGCCAGCGCGCGCTCGAACGCATCCAGCACCGGCAGCAGGCTCTCGATCAGCCGGGCGGCGCCGCGATGCGCTTGCTCCACTCGCTCCCGCTCAACCCGTTTGCGGTAGTTCTCGAAATCGGCTTGCCGGCGAATCAGCGTCTGGCGAAGCTCTTCCTTCTCCGCCTGTGCTGCGGCGAGCTGCTCGGCCAGCGCGGCGGCTTCCGGCGGGGCCGGCGCCGGGGCTTCGGAAGATTCAGGCGGTGCCTGCGCCGGATTCTCCGCGACACTCTCGGGGTCCCGCTCACGAGGACCTTTTTCCGGATGCTTGCGGTCAGTCACGCCGGTTAACTCCTGTTCAGGGTCTCGCTGAATAGCCGGGCCACGTAGGCCACGGCGGTGATGGCGCGCTCGTACTGCATGCGCATCGGCCCGAGCACTCCGAGCGAGCCCTGCGCCTGGTCATGGAACGAATAGGGCGCGGTGATCAGGGCCAGGTGCTCGCCCGCCGCGCTCATTTCCTTGATGCCGATCTGCACGTGGACCGGCTCGGGGGCCTCGATGCAGCCGGTGAGCAGCGCCAGGAGCTTGTGCTTTTCTTCGATGGCGGCCAGCAGCTCGCGGAGCTGCGCCTGGTCGGCAAATTCCGGCGCCGAGGCAATCTGCGCCGCGCCCTCAACGTAAATTTGGCGACCCGGCGCGTCGGCCAGCAGGCTGGGGTCGCAGAGGGCCAGCGCATTGGAGGCCAAATGGTCGTAGCGCTCGCGATCCGTCGCCAGCCGCGTGAGCAGGTCGGCACGAATGGCTTCGAGCGACCAGCCGAGATATTGCCGGTTCAAGTGCTCGGCGGTGTGGTCGAGTTCCGCCTGGGTGAAGCGCCGTTCGGGCCGAAGAATTTTATCCCGCGTGCCGCCGCCGGGGGAGACCAACACCACCACCACGCGCCCATCGGGCAAGAGCAGAAAACGCAGGTGCTCGAGCACGGTTTTTCCGAGCGGGGGCGAAACGATGATCCCCAGGCCTTGCGAGACCGCCGCGAGGACGTGCCCGGCGCGCTCGGTCACCTCTTCGGGCGTCGCCCCGGAGGCCAGCTCCCGGCGGATCCAATCCCGGTCTTCCGGGCTGAGGGTGGCCTGCGCCGCGATCTGCTTGGCGAAAAAGCGATAGCCCGCGGCCGTGGGCACGCGCCCGGCGGAAGTGTGCGGCTGGTAGAGGTAGCCGTCCTCTTCGAGCTCGACCATGACGTTGCGGATCGTGGCCGGGCTCAGCTCTTCGGGATGGCGCCGGGAAATCGCGCGCGAGGAGACCGGCTCGCCCGACTCGATATACGTCCGGACGATATTCGCCAGGATCTGCTGGTTCCGCTTTTCGTGCAGGGCTGGATTGCGCATCGCTCATACGGGCGAAAACACCCGCAATTGCATTCTATGCGGGGCGGAGGAAAGCGTCAACCTACCTGCCGCGGAGTGCAAAACAGCTAGCAGCTAGTGGTCGTTTCTTGTCGGGGCGCATGGTCATACCGCCCACAACCCGAGCCGGCAGGAAACCGAGCGCCGCTAATCGCCAAGACGGGCGAAGCCCGAGGTATCAATCTGGGCGCGCTGGAGGCGGTCGGAGAAGTCCACGTAAAGCGTCTTCCACTCGGAGTAGAAGTCGATGGCCGCGATGCCGGCTTCGCGATGCCCGTTGCCGGTCTGCTTGGTGCCGCCGAAGGGCAGATGAGTCTCGGCGCCGATGGTAGGCGCATTGACGTACACGATGCCGGTGTGCAGATCGCGCATGGCCTGGAAGGCTTTGTTGACGTCGCGGGTGTAAATCGAAGCGGATAGGCCGTAGGCCACGCCGTTGGCGATATCGAGCGCCTGCTCGAGGTCCTGCGAGGGGATGACGGAGACCACCGGGCCGAAAATCTCTTCCTGCGCGACACGCATCTGCGGATCGCAATCGGCGAACACGGTGGGCTCGTGGAACCAGCCGCGCGCATAGGCGCCGCTTTCCAGGCGATGCCCGCCGGCGGCGAGCTTGGCGCCCTCGTTCTTTCCGATCTCGACGTATTCCATCACCGTTCGGAGCTGCGACTCGTTGACGCACGGCCCCATCTCGGTGGCCGGGTCGAGGCCATCGCCCACCTTGAGCGATTTGGCGCGGGCGGTGAAGCGCTCGAGGAATTCCTTGTACACCTTTTTGTGCGCGGTGACGCGGCTGGCAGCGGTGCAGCGCTGGCCGGTAGTGCCGAAGCCGCCCCAGATGGCGCCATCCACGGCGAGGTCGAGATTGGCGTCGTCCATCACGATGATGATGTTCTTGCCGCCCATCTCCAATTGGCAGTGCTTGAACCCCGGCGCGCAGGCCTCGCTGACGGTGCGACCCACCTCAGTCGAGCCGGTAAAACTCACCAAGGAAACATCCGCATGCTGCATCAGCGGCGAGCCCACGCCACGGCCCGAGCCGGTGACGATGTTCACCACGCCCCGCGGCACGCCCGCCTCGGTGAGGACTTGCACCAGGTTGTAGGCCGAGTGCGGGGTATCCGAGGCCGGCTTGAAGACGACGGTGTTGCCGCAAACCAGCGCCGGCATGATCTTCCACGAGGGGATGGCCATGGGAAAATTCCAGGGCGTAATCATGGCGCAGACACCAATGGGCTGTCGGACGCACATGGCGAACTTGTTGGGCAGCTCCGACGGCGTGGTCTGACCAAACTGCCGGCGGCCCTCGCCAGCCATGTAGTAGGTCATGTCGATGGCTTCCTGAACGTCGCCGCGGGTCTCGGTCAGGATTTTGCCCATTTCCGCGGTCATGTCGTGGGCCAGGTCCTCCTTGCGCTTCACCAGCATCTCCGCGGCACGGAAGAGGATTTCCGCGCGCTTCGGCGCAGGCACCAGTCGCCAGGTCTTGTAGGCTTCGCGGGCGGCGTCTACCGCGGCGTTGACGTCCTCTTCGGTCGAGGACGGGAACATGCCGATCAGCTCATCGGTGTTGGCGGGGTTGCGATTCTCGAATGCCTTGTTGCTGCGCGACTCCACCCACTCGCCGTTGATGTAGTTCTTATAGACCTTGGGGATGACTGCGGTGGCCATGCTGCCTCCTCATTTTCAGGTCCGGGCCGATTCGAAGAGTCCGATGCACTCGAAGTGAAATCTATACGCGGCGAGACAAATTTAGCAGACGCCCGGAAAAGCGTCAACGCGGCCGCGCTCTAAGGAGCGACCTGCGCCTGCGCATACTCGCCACACACGCAGCAAAACCCGGGCGGGTATGTGAGGAATCGTGATTTACAGGCCGGCAAAGAAGTCTATTTCGGACGCAGGGCGTTTCCGGGCGCGGGCGCCGCCAGCGGCCGCGGCGGCGCGAGTCCTGCGACGCCTGAGCCCAGTCCCAGCTTTTGCAGGCTGCGGGCATCCAGCTTGCCGGTGGGGTTGAATCCGCGGGCCGCCTGGAAGCGCTTCATGGCCTCGACGCTCGCCGCGTCCCATTTGCCATTGGGCTCCCCTGCATAGGCACCCTCGCGGGCCAGCGCAGATTGGATTTCGCGGATGCGGTCGGGCGTGGGCGCCTTCTGCCCGCGCTCGCGGCGAGACTTGCCGCGCTTGCCGGAGGTTTTCTTCCCGCCGCGCTTCGACGCAGTCTTCGTGGACGAGGACGACGCCGCATTTGTGGCGCCGGGGCGGGCCTTGCCGGGAGGATCCTTCGCCGCGCCCGCCTGGACGACCGGCAAAGCAGGGGCGGCACTGAGTAGAAGCCCCGCCCCGAGGAACGCAAGATGCTGTTTCACGCGCATGGCTCGACGGTTGACCTCACCGCTAGGGCAACGACCCTGTCCCGCTTACTGCTGCGCTCCCGGCAAAACCCCGGCCAGGAAGACGGTCAGCAGGCGGTCTGTATCGCCCCGGCGCATCACCTTGAACACAACGTTTTGTCCGGGCTTGAGTTTGGCCATGGCACGACGATATTCGCCCACTGAGGAGACGCTCTCGTGGTTCACTTCCACGATGACGTCGCCGCGGGCCAGGCCAATGTCATCGCCAAAACCGGCGGGCTCGACCTCGGTCACCAGGACGCCCCGGTGGCCCTCCATGCCCATGCGGCGGGCGCGCTCGGGCGTCAGATCCTCAACGCGCAGGCCGAACTCGGCCGGGGCGGCTTCGCCCGGCTGCTCTCCCGCGCGCCCGGCCCGGTCCGGGAAGACCTTGACGCGGTCCTCGACAGTGAGGACGGCTTCGCGCTCCTTGTGTTCGCGGATGTAAGTGATGCGGACCTTCTCGTCGATGCGCGTCTGCGCGATGGGGTTGACCAGGTCATTGCCCTTGCGCACGGGGTTGCCGTTCACCGCGGTGATGACGTCGCCGGCCTGCAACCCGGCCTTCGCGGCGGGGCTGCCCGGCTCCACGTCTTCGATGACGATGCCGTACGGCGCGCCCAATTCCTTCAGCACAATCGGATTGGTGCCGTTTTCTTCGGTGAAGCGCACACCGATCGAGCCGCGGGTCACCTTGCCGGCGGTGATGAGCTGGTTGTAGACGTTGATGGCGGTGTTCGATGGCAGCGCAAACCCCACGCCTTCGTAGCCGCGGCTGCCGGTGATGATGGCCGTATTGATGCCGATCACCTGACCGGCCATGTCCACCAGCGGCCCGCCCGAGTTTCCAGGGTTGATGGCCGCGTCGGTTTGCAGGAAGCGCTGGAACTGGTGGCCGATGCCCGCGCGGTCTTTGGCGCTGACAATGCCGGCGGTGACGGTGGCTTGCAAGCCGAATGGGCTGCCAATGGCCAGCACCCAGTCGCCCACTTGCACGCCGTCAGAGTTGCCCAGCTTGGCGATGGGCAGGTCGCCGCTGGTTTCAATTTTGATCACCGCCAGGTCGGTCTCCTCGTCGGTGCCGATCACTTTCGCGGTGTAGCGCCGGGACTCGCCGTTAAATTGCACCTGAATCTTTGTGGCCTGCTCGACCACGTGGTTGTTGGTCAGGATGTAGCCCTTCTTATCCACGATGACCCCGGAACCGAGGCTGCGCTCGGCGGTTGGACCCTGGTCGGGGAAATCAAAAAACCGGTCGAAGAAGTCCTGGAAAGGGTCTTCCTGGCTGCGCGGGCGTCGCTGGCCGCGTTTGCGCTCGATCACCTGAGTCGTGGAGATGTTGACTACGGCAGGTTCCACCTTGTTGACGATAGAGGCGAAGGTGCTGGACATCTGCACCGGATCGGGTATGGCCAGCGTTCCCGCGCCGCTGGTTACCAGACCCTTGGTGGCGGCCACTCGGCCGGAAATCACCGTGCCGAGCAACATGCCCAGGGCCAGCGTAAGCGCCACGAGCAACGTAGCGGCGACTTTGCGGTGCCGCGCCCAGTGCATCAGTTCCCGAAGTTGGATACCCATTTGCCCGCTCCCCTAATCCTTTTCGATAGCCGCCTCTACGCCTCTAGTATAACACCGAGGGCGCTCCTTCCCGATAGACGGCCACTTTTCGTTCCCGTGAGCAACGCCCGGGTGGGAGGCCTGGGTCCCGCTGCTCGACCGGAGAGGCGCACGGCGATGCGCGCGACGCCTCCTAGCATCTGACGCGCCGCACCTGCCGGGCGTTGCAGCGTCGCGCAGCAGGGATTGGCGGGAGGCGGCGGCCCTGTTAGAATACCAGCGTCGGAAGATGCGGCCCCGCACAATGTACGAAAAGATCTGGGATGCCCACGTCGTCCACGCGGCTCCCGCCCAGCCCGCCTTGATCTACATCGACCGCCATCTGATCCACGAGGGAACTTCCCCGCAGGCCTTTGCTTCGCTCAAAGCCGCGGGGCGCAAAGTCCGCCGGCCCGACCTCACTTTTGCGGTGATGGACCACTCGGTGCCCACCAAAGACCGCCACCTGCCGATAGTGGACAAAGACGCCGCCGGCCAGTTCGAGGCCCTGGCGCGCAACTGCCGGGAGACCGGGGTGCGCCTGTTCGACATGCACAGCCGCCACCAGGGCATTGTGCACATCATCGGGCCCGAGCTGGGCATCACGCAGCCGGGACAGACGATTGTCTGCGGCGACAGCCACACCTCGACGCACGGCGCCTTTGGCACGCTCGCCTTTGGCATCGGCACCAGCGAAGTCGAGCACGTGCTGGCCACGCAGTGCCTGGCGCAGTTCCGCTCGAAAACCATGCTCATCCTGGTACACGGCCGGCGGGCGCCGGGCGTCACCGCCAAGGACATCATCCTGCACGTGATCGGCACGCTGGGCGTGGACGCCGGCTCGGGCTACGTCTTTGAGTACGGCGGCGAGGCCCTCCGCGCGCTTTCCATGGAAGGCCGCATGACGGTCTGCAATATGTCCATCGAGGGCGGCGCCCGGGCGGGGATGGTTGCGCCGGACGACACGACTTTCGCATACATGGAGGGCCGGCCGTTTGTGCCGCGGGGAAAGGACTTTCAGCACGCAGTCGAGTTCTGGAAATCCTTCGTCAGCGATTCGGGGGCCGCGTACGACAAGACGGTGGAATTCGACGCCGGGCAGATCGCTCCGCAGGTCACCTGGGGCACCAGCCCGGGAATGGTAACCAACGTCGGCGGCCGCGTCCCGGACCCCGAGCAGATCTCCAATCCCGACCTGCACAAGGCCGTGACCCGCGCACTGGAGTACATGGGCCTGCGGCCGGGCACATTGGTGGTGGAGATTCCGCTGGACCATGTCTTCATCGGTTCGTGCACCAATTCGCGCATCGAGGATTTGCGCGCCGCGGCGCAAATCGTCGCCGGCAAGCGCGTGGCCCGCACCATCAAGCAAGCCCTGGTGGTGCCCGGTTCGCGGGTGGTCAAAGCCCAGGCGGAAAAAGAGGGGCTGGACAAGATTTTCATTGACGCCGGCTTCCAGTGGCGCGACGCCGGGTGCAGTATGTGCATCGGGATGAATCCCGACGTGCTGCCCGCGGGAGAGCGCTGCGCCAGCACGTCGAACCGCAATTTCGAAGGCCGCCAGGGCAAGGGCGGGCGCACGCACCTGGTAAGCCCGATCATGGCCGCCGCGGCGGCCATCGCCGGCCACTTCGTGGACATCCGCGAGTGGGGGCTGGAAGCGACGGAATAAGCCCGTGCAATCATTCACCGAACATACGGGGCTGGTGGCGCCGCTGGACCGCGTGCACGTGGACACCGACCAGATGATCCCCAAGCAGTTCTGCAAGCTGCTCACCCGCCAGGGCTACGGGCGGCTGCTGTTCTACGACTGGCGGTATGTGGACGGCGAAAAGCCCGACCCCAGCTTTGTGCTCAATTGGCCGCGCTACCAGGGCGCTTCCATCCTGCTGGCGCGGACAAACTTTGGTTGCGGCTCGAGCCGCGAACACGCCGCCTGGGGAGTGCTCGATTACGGCTTCCGCGTTGTGATCGCTCCCAGTTTCGGCGATATTTTCTATAACAACTGCTTCAAGAACGGCATCCTGCCCGTCACGCTCAGCGAAGCGCAGGTGAATGATTTGTTCCAACGCAGCGAACGCGTGGAAACGTATCGGTTGAGCGTGAACTTGCCCCAGCAGAGCATCCGCGACGAAACGGGTCTCAGCCTTTCCTTTGCCATCGATCCGTTCCGCAAGAGGGTCCTGCTCGAGGGCCTGGACGACATCGGGCTGATCCTCCAGCACGAGGCCGAAATCACCGCCTACGAGCGCAAGCATAACCCCAGCGCGACCATGTACGACCCGGTGGACGTGAAGATCGCCTCGCCGGCAAAGTAAGCGCCCAAACGAACTGCCCCAGGAAACGCACGCGGGGACGGCCGATTCCCTGCTAGGAGCCGGGTTCGGGAGACTCCGTGACCGGACCGGGGGAGTCTGCGGCGGCTTGCGTCGGCCCCTTCAACTCCGCCAGCAGGATGCCCAGAAGGATCAGCGCGGCGCCGAGCAGTGCCCGGCGGCCCAGGCGTTCGCGCACGACGAGGTAGGAAGTGAGGGCGGCGAAGACCGGTTCGAGGCTGAAGAGTATGGCCGTATGCGTGGGCGTGGTGTACTGCTGGGCCCACACTTGCACGGAGAACGCGGCTGCGGTCGCCAGCACCGCGGTGATGAGCACCGCGGCGAGCAGCGACGCGTTCCAGTCGAGTCGCGGCGGCTCCCAACCGGTGGCCGCGAGCACGGGCAGGGCCACCACGGTGAGAACCGCGGTGGTGGCCACTTGAAGAAAGCTCAGCGCCGCGACGGAATGGTGCAGGGTGTAGCGGCCGACAAAGATGATATGCAGGGCGAACAGCACAGCGCAGACGGCGACCAACAGGTCGCCGCGGTGGAGTCTTGCAAAACCCGCGGGCGGCACGGTGAGGTAGTACAACCCCAGCAGCGCCGCAAGCGCGCCCGCCCACACCCAGCGGTGGATGCGGCGTCCCCAGAACAGCGCCATGAGCACCGGCACAAGTACCACCCCTGAGCCAGTGATGAACGCGGCCTTCGACGGCGTAGTGTAGAGAAGCCCGCGAGTCTGAAAGGCATACCCGGTGAACATGAAGAAGCCAATCTGCGCGCCCGCCCAGACCTCGCCGCAGGTGAGCCGGCGCAGCGCGCGGCGGTAAATCACCGCCATCAGCAGCGCCGCCAGGGTGAAGCGCACGGCCATGAAGGCGAAGACCGAGGCGTGTTCCAGCGCGCCCTTCACCACCACAAACGTCGCGCCCCAGACCAGCGTGCACAGCGCCAGCGCCGCATCGGCCTTCAGGCGCTGGTTCATCGCGGCGGGGTCTTGACGGCGATTGTTGGCATCTCGGAGTGTCCGTCGAGCAGCAGGCGCACCCGCTGCGGGATTTCCGCCGGCGGAGCGCGCCGGCAGGAGGCCGCAGTGTATTGCGCCGGCCGTGCAATCTCAAGCCAGCGATTATGCCGCAGTGCTCTCCACCCCCTGCGGCGATCCTTCCCACGTCATGCTGGGACAACCTCTCTGGCGGGCCTCGAGGCTCGCCGCCGGTCGGTGGAGGCGCAGGGCTGTATGCCCTTACGGCCTCCACGGAATGCGTGCGACACCGATGGCCGCTCGGAGATTCGCGCCCGAGTTGACGGCGAAGTCGAATGGGAGTACATCTGCCTGCAATGATTACTCGTCGGTTAGTCAGCGTCCCCGGGGCGCTTCTGCTGGGCGCTGTCTTGGCCGGGTTGGGCCCCAGCTTCCAGGCCAGGGCCGCGGAGAAGACCGACACCTGGGTGGAGGTGCGCAGCCCGCACTTCACCGTAGTCAGTAACGGCAGCGAGAAGCAGGCCCGGCGCGTCGCCGAGCATTTTGAGCAGATCCGCGCGGTGTTCCTGCAAGCCTCCCCCGGAGTGCGCGTGGACCCCGGCCAGCCCATCATCATCCTCGCGGCCAAAAACGAGAACACGCTGAAAGCCCTGCTCCCCGAATTCTGGGAGCGCAAGGGACACACGCATCCGGCCGGATTATTCCAGCCGGGGCAGGAAAAGCACTATGTCGCCCTGCGACTCGACGCCACCGGCGAGCGGCCTTACCACACCCTCTACCATGAGTACGTACACCTTCTGGTCAACCTGAATTATCGCCGCCTCCCGGCCTGGCTCAACGAAGGCCTCGCGGAGTTCTACGGGAACACGACGATCGAAGAGAGGGTGGTCGGCCTGGGGCACTTCGACCAATCGCACTTACGACTCCTCGCCGAATCACGGCTGATCCCGCTGGAAGTGCTGTTGAAGGTGGACCGCAACTCGCCTTATTACAACGAAGCCAACCGCGCCTCAATGTTCTACGCGGAGTCCTGGGCACTGGTGCATTATTTGCTCAGCGATGAAAAGCTTCGCGAGATGCAGCCGCTGCTGGCCTATACCAACCTGCTCCAGCAGGAAGTGGACGAAGCGGAAGCTGCGCGACGCGCCTTCGGCGACCTGAAGCAACTGGAGCGAAAACTCGAGGAACATATTCGCAGATCCGATTTCTGGTACAAACGGATGAAAAGCCCGTACGACCTCGGGGAGAAAGACACGGCGACTCGGACGCTGACCGCGGCGGAATCCACCGCCTTGCGAGGGGACTTCCACCTGCACACGGGCCGCGTGGCCGAAGCTCGCGCGCTGCTTGAGCAAGCACTGCGCCTCAACCCCAATCTGCCGCTGGCGAACGAGAGCATGGGCTTCCTGCATTATCGCCTGGGAGAGCGCGAGGAGGCGGCGCGGTGGTTCGCGCAGGCCGTCAAGCTGGATTCGCAGAATTACCTGGCCCATTATTTTCACGCCATGCTCATCGTGGCGCGCGGGGCGCTGCAGGAGTCTCTCCCGGAAGCCGAGGCCAGCCTGCGCCGCGCCATCGAGCTGAACCCGAACTTCGCGCCGGCCTACGGCACGCTGGCCAGCTATTACTCGTTGCGGAAGGAGACACTCGAGCAGGCGTTTGCCGCGGCGCGCAAGGCCGTCCAGCTCGAACCCGGCGAAGCGAAGTACTCGATTCAGCTCGGGCAGGTGCTGCTGCGCATGGAGCGCATCGCCGACGCGCGCTATGTCGGCCAGCGCGCCCTGACCGCGGCCAAGTCGCCGGAAATGCAATCCCTGGCTGAAATGTTCATGCAGCAGATCGACCAGTATGAGGGTTACCTGGCCCAGCGAAAGCGGGATGAAGAGGAAGCCCGGGCCGCTCGCGAGCAACTGGCAGCGCAGTTGAGCAGTGAAGCGGAGAGCGAACCTCCAGCAAAGCGCAACCGGCCGACCGAATCAGCCCAGCCGCCGCCCTCGGCGGCCGGGGCGAAATCCCGGCGTTATTCTGCTTTCGGCAGGATCACCGAGGTCAGTTGTGCAAGCCCTCCGGCCATGAACCTTACCCTAAACCTCGGCGGGCTGGTTATGCGCCTGTACGCGGGCAACTACTTCAAAGTCGACTACCAGACCACTAACTGGACACCCCCGGCCAACTTCAACCCGTGTACCCACCTCAAGGGGCGCCAAGCGCAAATGTCCTACACGCTGGTGCAAGGACAGGACTACGACGGCGAAATTGTGAGCGTGGAAGTCCGCAAGTAAACCGTCGAGAGCAGCCACAGGGGAAATCTTGCCGCCGCGCGCAGGTGCGGGAGATTACTTCTTCTCGTACACCAGGCGGCTGCCGACGAAGGTCTGCAAGACCTCGGTCTTGAGAAGTTCGGGCGGCGGGACACGAGTGATGTCGGCGGAGAGCACGATGATGTCGGCAAACTGGCCGGGGACGATCTGGCCCTTCTTCCCGTCCTCGAATTCGGCGTAGGCGGAGCCAGCGGTGTAGGCGCGGATACACTCGTCGAGCGAGATCCTCTCCTGCGGTTGCCAGCCACCCGGCGGGCCGCCCTCGGGCAGCTCGCGAGCGACGCAAGCGAAGAGGCCACGCAAGGGGTTGATGGGTTCGACGGGATAGTCGGTGCCGAAGGCTAGTGGCACGCCGAGCCGCAGCATTGTCCGCCAGGCGTAGGCGCCGCGCACGCGCGCGGCGCCCAGCCGCGCCTCGGCCCAGCGCATGTCGGTGGACTGGTGCACCGGCTGCATCGAGGCGATGACCCCCAACTCAGCGAAGCGGGGGAAATCCGCGGGCGCGACCACCTGGGCGTGCTCGATGCGGCCGCGCCGGTCGCGGGGGCCGTTGGCGGCGCGCACGGCAGCGAAGGCGTCCAGGGCCATGCGATTGGCGCGATCGCCGATGGCGTGGAAGGCGAGTTGGAAGCCCGCAGCGTCGCGCTCGACCGCCATCTGCTTCAACGCGTTCCATTCCACACGCAAGATTCCACTCGTCGAGGCATCATCCGCATACGGCGCCAGCATGGCGGCCGTGCGCGAACCGACCGAGCCGTCCACAAGCACCTTGACCGCGCCCGTCTTGAGCCAGGGATCCGTGGTGCCGCCGCGCCGGCGCATCTGCTGAAGGCGCGAAAGCGGTTCGAGGAAGGGCAGCCACTCGGTGATTCGCGCCGTCAGCTTGCCTTCTTTCTTGAGCCGCTCGTAAACCAGAAAATCTTTCCAGTCGGAGTTGTCTTGGATGGAGGTTACGCCGGAGCGCGCCGCCTCGGCCAGGGCAAACTCGATGGCGCAGCGCCGTTGCGCGGCGCTGAGCGGCGGCACTTTTTGACTCACCAACGGAACAGCCTTTTCTTCCAGCATGCCGGTCAAGCCGCCCGCGGCGTCGCGCTCAATGACACCGCCCGGCGGATCTTTCGTCTCTTTGGTGATGCCGGCGCGGCGCAAGGCCAGCGAATTGGCTACCGCGACGTGCCCATCCACGCGCGTAAAGAGCATGGGATGCTTGGTCGAGACCTTATCGAGGTCTGCGCGCGTGGGAAAGGCTTTCACGGGCCAAAGCGTGTGGTCCCAGCCGCGTCCCACGATCCATTCTCCCGGTTCGTATTCTCCGAGCCTCGCCCGGATGCGCTGCTGCATCTCCTCGAGCGACTTCGCGCCTTCAAGGTCGATGGCCAACCTGGCCTGACCGCCGCTGGCGAGGTGCGCGTGGGCGTCGTTGAAGCCGGGCATGGCGAAGCGGCCCTGAAGGTCAACGATGCGTGTGCCCGGCCCCGCGAGCCGGCGCATCTCGGCGGTCGAGCCGACGGCCAGGATCACGTCGCCGCGGATGGCCACGGCCTCCGCGCGCGGCAGAGACGCGTTGCCGGTGTAAATGACGCCGTTCAGAAGGATCAGGCTGGGAGGTTCGGCAAGTGGAGCACCGGGGCCCGCGCCGGAGCCGGGGCGCGCCGCGGCTAGCGCAGCGAGCATGGAAAGGCAAAGGACAGCCGGCGCCCACCGCGGCGCCGTCAGGGGTCCCCCCTGGCCGCGGGCACCGGTCATTTCCCCGAGGGCGACTCGACGCCAGCGACGCCGAGCAAGGTGAGCAAAATGCGCTGGAGGCCCCTTTCTCGGCCGGCGGGGTCGTACCACTCGGCGAGCGAATGCGACCCGCCCGCCAGCCCGCCGGCACCGATGGAGATGGCATGGATGCCGAGCGAGAGCGGGATATTCGCATCGGTGGAGGAGCGTTCCTCGCGGGAGCGGTTGCCCAGGTAGCGGTCGGCCTCGCGCAGCGCCGCCAGCAGCGGCGAATTCTCAGGCAGTTGGCCGCCCGGGCGGATGCCCAGGACGCGAAATTTTACCTCCAGCTTGTTGTACGAGCCCCGCCCGGCCATTCCGCGCTCGCGAGCGGCTTCCATCTCCTCTTCGACCCCGGCCTGGATGGCTTCACGCAGCGCGGCCTCCAGCCGGTCAAGTTCCGCCTCGGACTCCGAGCGCAGGTCCACTTTGATCGAGGCGCGGTAAGGGATGGAATTGACCGAGGTGCCGCCCTCAATCCCGCCGACGTTAAAGGTGGTGCGAGGCTGCTGGGCGACGCGCACGCGGACAAACCGAGCCACGCCCCGGGCCAGGGCGTGAATGGGGTTGGGCATGCCGAAATCCGACCAGCTATGTCCGCCGGGGCCCAGCACGCTGATCTCGCTGCGCCGCGAGGCCAGCGCCAAGGTGGTGACGTGGTCGGTGGCCGCGCCGTCGAGCCCGATGACGTAACGCAGCCGACCGCGGTAGGTCTCCACCAGCTTGCGCATGCCGCTCAGGTTGCCCTCGCCCTCTTCGCCCACGTCGGCGACAAAGAAAACTGTGGCGCGGGTGCGCAGCTTGCCCTCTTGCAGGGCGCGCGCCACCGCCGCGAGCGCCGCCAGCCCCGTGGCGTTATCGGAGATGCCCGGGGCCATCAGCCGGCCATTTTCCCGGCGCACGCGAGTATCGGTGCCCGGGGGAAATACGGTATCGAGATGGGCGGAGAGGACCACCACATCACCAAGAGTCGCGCCGGGCCGTTCGCCGATCACGTTGCCGACTTCGTCGGTGCGCACGCGCAGCCCAGAACCGGCCAGCAGCTTGCGCAGGTAGGCGGCGCGCAGCGATTCGTGGAAGGTGGGCGCGGGGACTTCGGTGATGCGAACCTGCTCGTCGGTGACCCAGGCGACGTTTTTCGCCAGCCACTCGAGCGCCCGGGCCACGCGCGGATCGCGAGCCAGCTCCGCGGAGGGCGCGGCGGGCTGGGAGGCAGGCGTCTGGGTCCAGGCGGTCGCCATGGCCATCAGCATACAACAACAGAGCAGCGGGAGTTTCACCGATTCAGATGGAACGGCAAAGGAATTGTCTCCGGCGCTGGATCAGCGGCGCGGGCGCGCCAGTGTCCAACAATCAGGGGCGAGCGTCAATCAGAATCCGCGCTGCGCGGCGGCCTCAGCGGCGGGAAGGCTGGCCGCACAGGGTGAGGATTTCGTCTTCGGTGAGAACGCGGGTGGATTTCTTGGCGGCGTCGAAGATGCGGCCAACGAGCTCATCGCCGGCGGGAATGCCGCGCTTCTCCAGCCAGTAGATGACGTTCGAGCGGCCGCTCATCGGGCCGATTTCGATGATCTGCTCGAGCCCAAACAGATGCGAGGGCACGCCGCTATAGACGGAATTGGCCAGCATGGCGTCGTTTTTGCGGTAGGCCTTGATAATGGCCGCGGCGTGGACGCCGGTGGCGGTGCGAAAGGCGTCGCGGCCGATCACCGGGTAATTCGGCGGGATGGTCGTGTGCGTGGCGCCCGCCACCTTCTCGCAGTACTCCTTCAGACGCGAAAGGTCGCGGTCAATCAGCCCCAGCAGGCGCAGGTTCACCAGCATCAGCTCCATCGGGGTGTTGCCGACGCGCTCGCCCAGCGAATTGGCCGCCGCATGCACCTGGTCGGCGCCGGCGGCGATGGCCGCCAGCGAGTTGGCGATGGCCAGCCCGCGGTCGCAATGGCCGTGCCAGTCCACGCGAATCTTTTCCTTCGACGGCTTGACCACCTCGGCGAGGGCAAACTGCACCAAGTTGTAAGCGCCCAGCGGCGTGGCGTGGCCGACCGTGTCGCACAGCACGATGGCACGCGCGCCGCAGTTGATGGCCGTGGAATAGAGCCGGCGGACCGTGTCCGCATCGGTGCGGATGGTGTCTTCGGTGACGTACATCACCGGCAAGCCCAGGCCCACGGCAAGGCCGACGGCCTTCTCGGTGGTGCGTTGCAGGTGGTCCACGGTCCAGTCTTCCACCAGCCGGCGGATGGGGCTGGAGCCGAGGAACGTCGCGGCTTCGATGGCAATCCCCGCGCGCTGGGAGACCTCGGCGATGGGGCGAATGTCATTCTCGTGCGTTCGCGCGGCGCAGTTCGGGCGGATCTTCAGCTTCGCCCGGGCGATCTCCCGCGCCAGCGCTTCGGTATCGGCGAGCGCCCGCGGCCCCGCGCCCGGCAAGCCGATGTTCACGGAGTCGATCCCCAGCGCCTCCATCAGGTGGAGGATCTCGATCTTTTCCGCGATGGTGGGGTCGTGGACGGAAGGGTTCTGCAGGCCGTCGCGGAGAGTCTCGTCGTCGAGCATCACCTTGCGGCCGCGGGGTATCTGGAAGCCGCCGAGAGCGTTCCAATCGTAGATCAGCTCGTTGTGGTCCATTGCGCTTCCGTCAAACGCGTTCTTTGGCCGGCCTCGCGGCCCGCGCCGTTCCGCCTCCGACTTCCCGCCGCTAGTACCGCAGCGTATAGCTGTGCGGCATCTCCGCGAGGTCCGGCTTGTAAAGCGTCTTGCAAAACTCGCAGCGATAGATCTCCGCCTTGGGGCCGATGAGCGCCGCGATTTCCGGGGGATAGTCGTACCAGCGCTTCAGGTGACCGTTGCACAGCTTGCCCTTGGCGTCTTTTTCGTCGCAGGCGCGCTGCCTGGGTTTGCGGACCTTGATCTTGGGCTTCGCTTCAGGCTCAGCAGCTACCGGCGGAGTGGTTTCCGACATTCGAGTCCAGACCTCCCTCGCAGAAAAAACATTAGCACAGAGGACGCCGAGGAACAGAGAGCCCTACCACAGATGATTTCTTTTCCTCTAACTTCTCTTCCTCTCGAGCTCGCCGCGCATCCCGCGGCTCCCTAAATCCGGTGGCCGCGAAATAGAGCGCGCAAGGCCCCGCGCGCGCTGCGCCAGCGGCGGCGCCACTGAGGCGCAAACAAAAATTCAAGAAGGCGGTCGGCGGCCACGCCGAGTTCCTCGTCGTAGCCGTACCACCAGGACTTGGGCCAGCGCGCGAGCTTGTCCACGTCAACGTATTTTGTCTGCACCATCTCCAGCAGCCCGAGGCGCGAGTGCGTGCGTCCCCAGCCGCTGGCCCCCCGTCCGCCGTGCGGCGCCTCGCAAATTCCGAAATAGCTGACCACGTCGTTGACCATCACGGCTCCGGCGCGAATCCTTGCGGCCAAGCGCCGGCCGCGGCGGCTATCGCGCGTCCAGATGCTCGCGGCCAGGCCAAACGGCGAATCGTTGGCCAGGGCGACGGCCTCGTTGGCGTTGGCCACGCTGCGCAGCGCCAGGACGGGCCCGAAGGTCTCCTCCTGCATGAGGCGCATGGAATGGGTCACATCGGCGACGACGGTCGGCTCGAAGAAACATGGGCCGAGGTCCATGCGTCGGCGCCCGCCGGCCAGGATGCGCGCGCCGCGGGCGACGGCGTCGCGCAACTGCTCTTCCACGCGCTGTACCTGCGACGGACGGATCATCGGGCCGACCTCGGTGTGCGGGTCGTCGCCCGGTCCAAGCTTGAGGAGCCGCGTCTTGGCGACGCAGCGCTCGATGAAGCGTTCGGCGATGGCGCGCTCGACGTAGATGCGCTCGACGGAGAGGCATGCCTGGCCGCAGTTGGTGAAACTGCCCCACACCGCGGCGCTCGAGGCCACATCGAGGTCGGCATCGGCCAGCACGAGCATGGCATCTTTGCCGCCGAGCTCGAGGACGCAGGGGATCAGGCGGCGCGCGCAGGCCTCGGCGACGCGCTTGCCGGTGGCCACGCTGCCGGTAAAAACGACTTTATCCGGGCCCGCTTCGATCAACGCCGCGCCTAGGTCGCCGCGGCCCTGGATCACCTGGACTACGTCGTGGGGGAAGCCCGCCTGGGCAACCAGCTCTTCCACCAGCGCGCCGCACCACGGCGTGAGCTCCGAGGGTTTCAGCACCACGGCGTTGCCGGCCACCACCGCGGGGACAACCTGCCCCAGGGGGATGGCCAGCGGGTAATTCCACGGCGCAATGATGCCGATCACGCCGTAGGGCTCGTAGTGCAGCCAACCGGACTTGGCCTTCGCCGCGGGGTTGTGATGCGGCACGCGTTCGGGCCGCAGCATCCGCGCGGCCCGGCCGGCATAGTAGCCCGCCGTATCCAGCGACACGAGAACGTCCGCAAAGAGCGCTTCGACTCGCGGCTTGCCCGTTTCGCGCGTCACCAGCTCGGCAATTTCCTGCCGGCGCGCATAAATCGCCTCCCGCAGCCGGCGCACGTGCGCGCAGCGCGCCCGCAGTGGCAGCGCCGCCCAGTCCCCCTGCGCTTGCCGGGCGCGGGTCATGAGGCGGTGCACCTCGGACGGCGGCGTGGCCTCAAAACGGGCGATCACCTCGCCGGTTGCGGGATTAATGGATTCGAGCCGCGAAGAAAAGGTGGCTGGGGTTGCCATCACATTGATTTTACCTGAATCCGCCGACACAGGGGAACGCGGAATCCACCGGGAGGAGTCCGGGCGGAAAAGAATCCGCGCAGGGGCATCCGGCAATGCGCCCCTAGGAAGTGCGACGCGAGGGCCCGAGCGAAGCGGTGGGATCGGGGTACTCCACCGACATCAGGCACAACCCCTGCGGCGGCGCGGTCGGGCCGGAACGCGAGCGGTCGCGCAGCTCGAAGAGTCGCGGGATGTCGCCGGCGGAGAGCTTGCCGCGCCCGACATCCAGCAGCGTCCCGACGATCTTGCGCACCATGTAGCGCAGAAAGGAGCGGCCCCGGACGGCATAGGTCACTAGGTCGGGCTCTCCGGCGAGCACCAGCTCAGAGCGATAAATGAGCCGGACGGCGCTGCGCTCGCGGTCGTCATCTTCCGAGCCCGTAGAAGCGGCAAAGGAGGTGAAATCGTGCTCGCCCTCGAACTGCCGAGCGGCTTCGGCCATCGCCGCAAGGTCGAGCGGGTAGGGATAATGCAGGACGTAGCGCCACTCGAAGGGCGGCAGGATGCGCCCGCGATAGATGCGATAGTGGTAGGTCTTGGCCAGGGCTTGCCAGCGAGCGTGGAATTCCGGCGCGACCTCTTCGGCGGCGAGGACGCGGATGGCCGGCGGCAGCAAGGCGTTGAACGCGCGCTGGAACTCCCCCGGCGTCATCTCCGACTGCGTTCGGAAATGCGCCACCTGTCCCCGGGCATGCACGCCGGCGTCGGTGCGCCCGGCGCCGTGGAGCGTGAGCGTCTCCTGCGTCAGCTTGCGCAGCGCGTCGGTCAGCGCTCCTTGAATGGTGGGCTGGCCCTGCTGCCTCTGCCAGCCATGAAAGTCGGTGCCGTCATAGGCGAGGGTGAGTTTGATGTTGTGCATCGAGTTGCCGAATTATCGCACGGCCAACGGAATCGCCACAGCAGCACAGAGAGATGTCGCGAAGTGGCCGTGGAGAATCGCGAGGTCAGGGGAAAAGGTCGTCGAAAGTCCGCACGACACGATGGGGAACGTTGTCCGGCGTGACGCTGCCGGGACGAATGCAGAGAGCCGTCACCAGGCCGGCCTGCCGGGCGGCGTCGAGCTCTCCCACCACGTCGGAGCAAAACAGCACGTCCGCGGGCAACTGGCCCAGCGCAGCAGCGATCCGCCGGTAGCTTTGCTGGTCTTTTTTGGCGCCGGTGGTGGTGTCGAAGTACGCGCCGATGTAGCGCGTGAGGTCGCCCGCGGTGGAGTGGGCGAAGAGCAGCTTCTGCGCCAGCACGCTGCCCGACGAAAAAATCGCGATCGTTCGTCCCTGCGCGCGCCACCGGCGGAACGCCGGCAGCACATCCGAGTAGACGTGGCCGCGCAGCTCTCCGCTCCGATAGCCTGCCTCCCAGATTTTCCCTTGCAGCGATTTCAAGGCCGTGGATTTGCGGTCGCGGTCCATCAGCCAGAGCAGGTAAGCCACGGCGGCATCGGCGCCGGTCTCGCCCGCGGCGCCGCCCGGCCAGGGCGGAAGCCCGGGAGTCGCTGACGCTTCGCGGGCATGTTCCTGTCGCAAGGCCGCGAGGTTTTCGCGGACATCGGCGCGGAGGCCATGCTGGCGGACGAATTCCCCCAGGCGTGCGCGCGCAAAGGGGAACAGCGTGCCGTTGACGAACTCGATGGGTGTGGTGGTGCCTTCGATGTCGAGCAGGATGGCGCAGATGCGCTCAGGGACTTCCGCCGGGGCCAAGATCAGCTCAGCGAAGCCTGGCGGGGGAGATACGCCGGCCCGAGGCACACCGGCTGGTAATTTTTGTCCACGCCGCTCTGAGTATATTGCGGCGTCCAGCCGGCGGGATTCTGGAACAGGCGGATGGCGCGGATGCGGCGGTCGGGGCAGAGGTCGAACCAGTGCCAGGTGCCGCGGGGCACGCGGATCAGGTCGCCGGCCTCGACTTCGATGGCCACCACCGGCCCCTGCCGGGGATGGATGTGGAACAGCCCGCGGCCCTCGATGATGAAGCGCACCTCGTCCTCGTCGTGCCAGTGTTCAGAATTGAATTTGTTGAGCATGGCCTCGAGGCCGGGCGTCTGCGCGTGGACGTCAATCACGTCGGCAGTGACGTAGCCGCCCTGCGCCTTCAGCCGCTCGATTTCCGGAGCATAGGCAGCGAGGACGTCTTCGGCCGGGGCATTCGCGGCCACAGCATGCGCGGGTTCCCAGCGCTCATAATGGATGCCGATCTCGGCCAGGTAATCTCGAACCGCTTGGGGCGCAGCCAGCGCGCGATTTTGATCAGGAATCCTTACCGTGGCCATGACATCGCTCCTCTCGACTCCAATCGGCTAGCCGGTTGCCGCGCGAGCGGCCTCGCGCCCCGCCGTGCGCGCTCGACCGAAAACTTCCAGCAGGAACTCCAGAATCTCCACGTGCCGGCGGGCCGCGGCGAGGTCGCGCCCCCAAGTATAAAGCCCGTGGCCCCGCAAAAGGAAGCCGTGCGATTGCGGATGGCGCGCGAGCGCCGCTTCCACGCGGCCGGCCAGCTCGCGCATGTCCTGGGAATTCTCCAGGATGGGGAGCCATTCGCGGTGCTCGTGCGTGGCCACGGCGTCCAGGCCCTTGAGCATCTCGTAGCCGGCGAGGCCGAGGCCGCCCTCGTGCGCAAAGCTCTGCGAGAGCAGTGTGCTCCACACCGAGTGCGTGTGCATGACGGCGCCCGCGCGGCGCGCGCGGGCAATGGTGAGATGCAGCAGCGCCTCCGCCGAAGGTTTCCCGCGACCCCGGAGGAGCTTCGCGTCCTGGCCGATTTCGACGAAGTGAGCCGCCGACAGACCGCCCTTGTCCACGCCGGAAGCGGTGATAGCCAGGCGCAAAGGCTCGCGCTCAAGCACAGCGCTGAGGTTGCCGCTGGTGCCCAGCACCCAGCCGCGGCGGTAGAAAGAACGACCCGCGGCGGCAAGCCCGGCGGCCAGTTGGCGAAAAGCGCTTGCAGCGGGCGACTTTCGGGAGCGACGATTGCGTCGCGGCTTGGGCATGGCGCGGAGATCACCCCATCGCGGGCGAGGGACAATTATCGCACGGTTCGGCGGTGGAGCGTCCCGTGGGTTCGGCTGTCCGGGTGGCGCAGAAGGAGTTGCTTCAGAGAGCCGGCAGAATTCAGCGGTGGGCGCGCAGGAAGCGGCTGCCGGGTCGCACGGCGAGGCTCCCGGCGCGGCAGAGCGGGCAGTCGGAGGCGTCGTAGGTTTCCATTCTGAGCTCGACCAGAGCTTCGGCGCGTACAGGCAGCTCGAGCCGCCCGCCGCTGCGGTCAATCAGCGCGCCGGCGGCCACCACTCGCCCGCCGGCCTCCTCGACCACGCGGATGGTCTCATAGGTCGAGCCGCCCGTCGTCCAGACGTCTTCGACCACCAGGACGTGCTCGCCGGGCTCGACTTCAAACCCGCGGCGCAGGTTGAGCGAGCCGCTGGCGTCGCGCTCGACGAAAATGGCGCGCGCGCCGGAGCCGCCCGGCGAAGTGGCGATGTGACGGGCGACTTCGTGGCCCAGCACGATGCCGCCAATGGCCGGCGAGGCCACGCAGTCCACGCGCAGGTCGTGGAATTCCGCCGCCAAAGCCCGGCCGAGCTGCTCGGCGTAGCGGGGGTGCTGCAAAACCAGGGCGCATTGGACGTACGTGCCGCTGTGCAGGCCAGAGGAGAGTTCGAAATGGCCCTGGCGGATGGCCCCGGCGGTCTCGAGAATCCTAAGCGCCTCTTCAGGTCGCATGTTCTGGCCCTGTGGCCTTGGCGGAGAATCGACCCTGGCCCGCAAGGCGGGGCGTAGCGTAGCCGTGGGGCACTGCGTTGTCAAGGAATGGCCGCGCTGATAAACTGGCGCGTTTTGTTCGCCGCGCCGAGCCGCTCGTTGCGTCTGGGCGCACCCGCGCCGGCGGAGGGCGCTCACCCGGGCACGTATGCGGCAACCAGACCTGGCTTGAGGCGTCTAACCAGGCCGATCGACGGCCGGCAGGGACAAAAAAATTGAAACATATCCGTGCCCCGGGACGTTTCAACCACCTGGTGTGCACGCGCGTGGATTTCGCATCCATCATTCTGCTGCGAGAGGAATAACCATGACCGAAAGACTTATCCGTTCGGCTGTTGTCCTGATGCTGGCGGCCGCGGTGGCCGCGGCGCCGGTGGCGCCCGTTTATGCCCAATCGGCTGCGGGACAGCCGCAGACTGCGCCGGCCGCGGGGCAGACCCCCGCGGCCCCGAGCTATAAGGTGCAACTCTCCAACCGCGATTACTCCAAGGGCCCGGCGCAGTTCCCCAATATCTTCGCTCCCTACTTCCCCATCAAGGTGGAACCCCCGGCCCTAACCGACTCGGCGTCGCTTGCGCAGCTCATCCGCGACGGCAAGCTGCAGTTGGGTTTGCAAGACGCCATCGCGCTGGCGCTCGAAAACAACCTGGATATCGCCATCCAGCGCTACAACCCGCGGATCGCCGAGACGGATATCCTGCGCACGAAGGCCGGCGGGGCCGCGCGAGGCCTGTCGGGAACGGGCACGGCGTCGGTGCTGGGGTCCATACCCACGCAGACCTTCGACCCGCTGGTGACCTGGACCTCCAGCCTGGACCACCGGAACATTCCGGTGAACAACCCGTTCACTTCGGGGACTGGCCTGCTGATCCCCAACGTGGTGAACCACACGATTCAGGGCAACCTCGCGTACTCGCAGGCGTTCCACACGGGCACATCATTCAGCGTGGCGTCGAACAACACGCGCAGCACGACGACTTCCGGGGCCACACGGTTCAATCCGGCGCTGCAGTCCACGCTGTTCGTTTCCTTCACACAGGAGCTGCTGAACGGCTTCGGGTTGCTCCCCAATACGCGGTTCATTCGCATTGCCAAGAACAACAAGAAGATCGCCGACCTGGCCTTTACCCAGCAGGTGATCACGTCGGTCACGCAGGTGCAGAACCTCTACTGGGAATTGGTATTCGCGCGCGAGGACGTCAAGGTGAAGCAGCACTCGGTGGACCTGGCGCAGAAGCTCTATAGCGACAACAAGCGCCAGGTGGAGATCGGCACGCTGGCCCCCATCGAAGTGGTGCGCGCGGAGGCCGAGGTGGCTCGGGCGACGCAGGACCTGATCGTTGCGCGGACGCTGCTCTTTCAGCAGCAGACCCTGCTGATGAACGCCATCAGCAAGAAGCCCTTCGACCCGGCTCTGCAGGACGTGGAGATCATTCCCACCGACGTGGCCACGCAGACCCCGCAGATGGACCTGCTGCCCATGCAGGACGCCCTGAAAGAAGCGCTCCAGAAGCGGCCGGACGTGCTCCAGGCACAGGTGGACCTGAAAAACCGGGACATCAATGTCCGCGCCACGCGCAACGCCTTGCTGCCGGTCCTGGCTCTCTCGGGACAGTACGGTTGGAACGGCCTCGCCGGCAAAGCGAAAACCCTGGGCGCGCCCACCGGCGCGTTCACCGCCAACGTGAATAGCCCGGTGGTGAACGCGAGCGGCACTCCCACCGGGACATTCACTTCCTTCCCGGTGCTTGGCCCCACGACCTTTCTCCAGTCGGGGCTGGGCAACGCGCTCAGCAGCGTCTTCGGGAACGACTTCCCCACCTACTCGGTGCAGCTCAACCTGAATATTCCCATTCGCAACCGCTCGGCGCAGGCGGACAACGCGCGCGCGCTGCTGGAGCAGCGCCAGGCGGAAACGCGCGCGCGGCAAATCGAAAACGGCGTGCTCGTGGAGGTGCGCAACGCCCAGATCGCGCTGGAACAGAACCGCGCCCGCGTCGAAGCGGCGCAAAAGTCCCGCATCCTCGGCGAGCAGACGCTGGACGCCGAGCAGAAAAAACTCCAGCTCGGCGCCTCGACCATCTTCTTCGTGATTCAGGCGCAGCGCGACCTCTCCGCCGCGCAGAGCGTGGAACTGCGCGCCCTGGTGGACCTGCTCAGGGCGAAAATTGATTTCGATCGGGCGCTGGGCCGCACGCTCGAGGTCAACCGCGTCACCATCGCCGACGCCAATGCCGGCCAGGTGGCTCGGGAGACGCGCATTCCCGGTGCGACGAGCAATGAAGTGATCGGCGAGCGGCTGCGATTTTGAACACTTCTTCCGCGCAGGCATCCTTCTGAGAGGCCCGCGAGCATGCGCCGCGCCCGCGCCGCCTTGCTCGCCTCCGCCGCTTGGCATAAGATGAATGGAGTAACGCCGCAGGAGGGGCGCGCTCCGCCAGGCAGGCGAGCGCGCCAGGAGCCGGCCTGATGGCTGACCGAGACGACCGCAGCCCGCGGGGCGCGCCGGTGGCGGAAGTGCTGAAGGAGAGGCGGACGCCTTCGGCGCGCGAGCGGGAGTGGGAAGAAAAAACGCTCAAGCCCGCCCTGCAGAAATCTCCCGAGCGCGAGACCCAATTCACCACCGTTTCCGGCTACCCCATCCGCCGGCTGTACACTCCCGCGGACCTGGCCGATTGGGACCCGCAGCGCGACCTCAGCCACCCGGGCGAGCCGCCCTACACTCGAGGCATCCACGCCACCATGCATCGCGGGCGGCTGTGGACCATGCGGCAGTTCGCCGGCTTCGGCGCCGCCGAGGACACCAACCAGCGCTTCCGCTACCTGCTCACCCAGGGCCAGACCGGTCTTTCCGTCGCCTTTGACTTGCCCACGCTGATGGGCTACGACTCCGACCACGCGCTGGCGGAGGGCGAGGTGGGCAAGTGCGGCGTGGCCATCAGCTCGCTGGCCGACATGGAGGTGCTGTTCGACCATATCCCGCTCGGCGAGGTCACCACCTCGATGACCATCAACTCGCCGGCAGCGGTAATCTGGGCGATGTACCTGGCCGTGGCCGAAAAGCAGGGCGCCGATTGGAAAAAAATCTCCGGCACGATCCAAAACGACATCCTCAAGGAATACATCGCGCAGAAGGAGTACATCTATCCGCCCGAACCCTCGCTGCGGCTGGTGATCGATACGTTCGAGTTCGGCGCGCGGCACACGCCGAAGTTCAACGTCATCTCCATCAGCGGCTATCACATCCGCGAAGCGGGCTCAACGGCCATCCAGGAACTGGCCTTTACGCTGCGCGACGCCATCGAATACGTGGAGGGAGGGATTCGCCGCGGGCTGGAAGTGGACGAATTCGCGCCGCGGCTCTCCTTCTTCTTCAACGCGCACAACGACTTTTTTGAGGAGATCGCCAAGTACCGTGCGGCGCGGCGCATCTGGTACAAGACCATGCGCGAGCGCTTCGCGGCGAAGAACCCGCGTTCCTGGGCGCTGCGCTTCCACGCGCAGACGGCGGGGTGCTCGCTGACCGCGCAGCAGCCGTACAACAACGTGGTGCGCACGGCCCTCCAAGCGCTGGCCGCGGTGCTGGGCGGCACACAGTCGCTGCACACCAATTCGCTCGACGAAGCCTGGGCCCTGCCCACCGAGTTCGCCGCAACGCTCGCGCTGCGCACCCAGCAGATCATCGCCTACGAAAGCGGCGTCACCAACACCGTGGACCCACTGGGCGGGTCGTACTTCGTCGAAACGCTGACCAACGAAGTGGAACGCGGCGCCTGGGACTACATCGAGAAGATCGACGCGCTGGGCGGGATGGTGGCAGCCATCGAGCGCTCCTACCCGCAGCGGGAGATTGCCGAAGCCGCATATCGCTATCAGTTGGCGGTGGACCGCAAGGAGAAGATCATCGTCGGCGTCAACGACTTCGTCGCCGCGGAGAAGCCCATCGACACCCTCACGATTGATGCGACGGTGGCCGAACGCCAGGCCGTGCGATTGCGCAAGCTGCGCGCCGAGCGGTCGAAGGAGGAAGTCGCGCGCCGGCTGGCCGCGCTGCGCAAGGCCGCCGAGGGGAGCGAGAACCTGATGCCGTACATCTTCGAGGCCGTGAAGGCCTACGCCACGCTGGGCGAGATCTGCGACGCCATGCGCACCGTCTTCGGCACCTACGAAGAGGTCGCCATCACCTAGCGACTTGAATGCGGACGTCTTCTGTGCGTCCTCTGCGCCTCTCCGGTGCGTCTTGACCGATCAGCAGCTCACACACGAAATCACCGGGGCAGCGATCGAAATCCACCGCTTGCTCGGGCCGGGGCTCCTCCAGTCGGCGCATGAGGAATGCATGGCACACGAACTGACCTTGCGCAGCATTTCCTACGAGAGACAGAAGGCGCTCCCACTGGTCTACAAGGCGGTCAAGCTCGATTGCGGTTACCGTGCATATGTGATTGTGGGCGGGCGCGTCGTGGTCGAACTGAAGGCAGTTGAGTCGCTGGCTCCCATCCACGAAGCAGTCGTGCTAACTTATCTCCGGATGTCGGGCTGCAAGATTGGACTCCTTATCAATTTCAATGTTCCGGTGCTGAAAGACGGAATCAAGCGACTCGTCTTGGATTACAAGGGATAAGCAACTCACCGCAGAGGCGCAGAGGACGCGAAGTAAAACACAGAGGGGTAGAGGAAGAGAAGGCACCCAGGGCGCAGAGAACAAATGGCGGAGAAAAAGATACGCGTGCTGATTGCCAAGCCGGGCCTCGACGGCCACGACCGCGGCGCGAAGATCATCGCCCGGGCGCTGCGCGACGCCGGCATGGAAGTGATCTATACCGGCCTGCGCCAGACGCCGGAGATGATCGCCTCGGCCGCCGCCCAGGAGGACGTGGACGTCATCGGGCTCTCCATCCTCTCCGGCGCGCACAACACGATTTGCCCGCAATTGATGGCGCTGCTCCGGGAGAAAGGCATGCACGACGTCACCGTGCTGGTCGGCGGCATCATTCCCGAAGCGGACATCTCCGAGCTGAAAAAGGCCGGCATCGCCGAAGTGTTTCTCCCCGGCACCTCCACCCAGGACATCGTCACCTTCGTTCGCCGGCGCACCGGCCAGAAGGCCTGAGGCCGCCGTGGCTGCGGCGCATCTGCTGCGCGCCAGCCGGCGCGACGCCGTGCTGCTGATCGAATTGCGCGATCCTTCGGGCTTCCCCCGCCTGACCCGCGCCGTTCTCGAAGAGCTTCATCGCCACCTGGGCGCCGGGCAGAACCATTCGGGCGCCCGCGCCATCGTCATCACCGGCACAGATCAGTGCTTCGCTGCGGGCGCCGACTTGGGCGAAGTCGCCGCCCTGGGCGCGCTCGAAGCGCTGCGGTTCTCGGCGCTGGGGCAGAGCCTGATGCGCCGCATCGAGGGCCACGCGAAACCTTGCATCGCCGCGGTGCGCGGTTACTGCCTGGGCGGCGGACTGGACCTCGCGCTGGCCTGCCACCTGCGCGTTGCGGCGAGCGACGCCGTCTTCGGCCATCCCGGCGCCGGGTTGGGGATCATTACCGGGTGGGGCGGCACGCAGCGCTTGCCGCGGCTGCTTGGCCCCGGCCGGCGCGCCCGGGCAATGGAAATGTTGTCCACGGCGCAGACCATTTCCGCTCGAGAAGCCTACGCCTGGGGGCTGGTCAATCGCCTGGCGCCAGCCGAGCGAGTTCTCGAGACCGCCATGGAGATGGCCAGTAGGGCGCAAGGGACAACGTAGGGGCTGGGCCCGGTGACCGCCGCGGCGTCGCTGCGGCTTGCTGCTCCCTGGCTCGCCTAAGCCGGGGCAAACAACGTATACTCTTTGACCGGCCCAATCCCGGGGCCTGTCCGGCCGAGAGCCAAGCGCGAGAGGTCGCCCCATTGTCGAGTTCCGTCCTCGAGTCGCACGTCAACCGCAAGTCGCCCGATTTCGAAAAAAACACCCGCCGCATGGTGGACCTGCTCACCGAAATCAAAAACGAAGAGGAGCGCATCCGCCAGGGCGGCGGCGCAAAGGCCATTGAAGCACAGCACAAGAAAGGCCGGCTGACCGCCCGCGAGCGCATCGGCAAGCTGATCGACCCGGGTAGTGCATTTTTTGAGCTGGGCATCTACGCCGCGCACGAAATGTACGAGGAGTGGGGCGGCGCGCCGGCCGCGGGCACCCTCACCGGCCTGGCGCGCGTCGCCGGGCGCCTGGTGATGCTCATCGCCAACGACGCTACCGTCAAAGCGGGAGCGTTCTTCCCTCTCACGGCGAAGAAGGTCATCCGCGCGCAGAACATCGCCATCGAAAATCGCATCCCCACCATCTATCTGGTGGACTCGGCCGGGGTTTTCCTGCCGCTCCAGGAGGATGTTTTCCCGGACACCGACGACTTCGGCCGCGTCTTCCGCAACAACGCCGTGATGAGCGCCATGGGCATCCCGCAGATCACCGGCATCATGGGCATGTGCGTCGCCGGCGGCGCTTACCTGCCGGTGATGTGCGACCACATCCTGATGACCGAGGGTTCGGGGTTGTTCCTGGCCGGGCCGGCGCTGGTGCAGGCGGCCATCGGGCAAAAAGTATCGGCGGAAGAGCTGGGCGGCGCAAAAGTTCACGCGCGCATCAGCGGCACAATTGATTTCCGCGAGCCCGACGACGCCTCCTGCCTCCGGCGGATCCGCGAGCTGGTGGACACCTGGGGCCACCCCGCCCGCGCTCGCTTTGACCACAAAGAGCCCGTGCCGCCCGGGGCTCCCGGCGACGAGCTCTACGGCGTTTTCTCCGGCGACCCCGCCAAGCAATACGACATGCGCGAGATCATCGCCCGCATCGTGGACGGCAGCCGCTGGGAAGAGTATCGAGCCGAGTACGGCGAAACCCTGCTGTGCGGCTACGCGCGCATCGGCGGGTGGGCGGTAGGCATCGTGGCCAACCAGAAAAAGCACGTGCAGACCACCGCGCCGGGCACGGGCGAGCGGCGCATTGAATTTGGCGGCGTGATCTACACCGAGTCGGCCGAAAAGGCGGCGCGCTTCATCCTCGACTGCAACCAGAACCTCGTGCCGCTGGTCTTTTTGCACGACGTCAACGGCTTCATGGTGGGCAAGGAGGCGGAGTGGAGCGGCATCATCCGCGCCGGAGCCAAGATGGTCAATGCGGTGTCGAACAGCGTGGTGCCGAAGATTGCGGTGATCTGCGGCGGGAGTTTTGGCGCGGGCCACTACGCCATGTGCGGCAAGGCCTACGATCCGAGGTTCTTGTTCGCCTGGCCCACGGCGCGCTACGCGGTGATGAGCGGCGAATCGGCCGCGGGAACGCTGGTGGAGATCAAGATCAAGCAGCTCGAACGCGAGGGAAAGAAGCTATCCGAAAAGGAGAAAAAGGAGCTGCACGAGTCCATCCGCTCGACCTACGAGCATCAGACCGATCCGCGCTACGCCGCGGCGCGCCTCTGGGTGGACGCCATCATCGACCCGGCGCAGACCCGCGAGGCGCTGATCTGGGCGCTGGAAGCCGCTGCGCTCAACCCCGAGGTGCGCGAGTTCAAGACCGGCGTCCTGCAAACCTAGCAGCTTGTTGAAAAGGTGTCTTTGGTCGTCATTCTGAGCGAAGCGAAGAATCTCTCTTGTGCGAAAAGCCAGAGAAAAGAGGGATTCTTCGTCGCCTTCGGCTCCTCAGAATGACCGCCAAGGGAGTTTTTCAACGAACTCCTAGTTTTGAATGACAGATAAAAACTGATTCACACCGATGCCAGACGTAAAAATTGTCGAATGCCCGCGGGATGCGTGGCAGGGCTTGCCGCAACTGATCCCCACCGAGGTAAAGGCGGATTACCTGCGGCGGCTGGTGGCCGCGGGCTTCCGGCACATTGACGCCGTCAGCTTTGTTTCGCCGAAACACGTGAAGCAGATGGCCGATAGCGAAGAAGTCATAAAAGCGCTGGTCGGCTCGCTGCCGCCCGGGGCCGCGCCGCCGGAGATTATCGGCATCGTGGTCAATGAAAAGGGCATGGAGCGGGCGCTGGCCACGCCGGGCGTGACCACGCTGGGCTATCCCTACTCCATCTCCGCTTACTTTCGTCGCGCGAACGCAAACATGACCCGCGCCGAATCGCGGGCCCTGGTCGAAAAGCTGAAACGAGAGACCCAGTCCGCCGCTCGAGGCCTGGTCGTTTACATCTCCATGGCCTTCGGCAACCCATACGAGGAGCCCTGGGGGCCGGAGATTGTCGAAGAGACGCTCGGGTGGCTCAAGGGCGTGGGTGTGCGCAGCATTTCGCTGGCGGACACGGTGGGAACCGCCACGCCGGAGCAGGTGGGCGCGCTCTACCGTGGGATGAAGGGCAGTATCGCGGGGGTCGAGCTCGGTGTCCACCTGCACAGTCGCCCCGAAGGCGCGGCGGACAAGGTGCTGGCGGCCTACGAGGCGGGCTGCCGGCGCTTCGATAGCGCGTTGACGGGTTTGGGCGGGTGCCCGTTCGCTGGGGATGAGCTGGTCGGCAACATCGCGACGGAAACCGTCGTCGAGACGTTGGCCAAGCGCGGCGTGGCCACGGGCATCGACCCCGCAGCGCTCGAACCCGCGCTCGAAATCAGCAAGCAAATCCGCGCCAAGTACGCCCACGACGAGCAAAAGCGCAAAACCTGACAGCTTGGTGAAAAATCGTTCTCGGTCGTCCTTCCGAGGGCCGATGCTATTGATCGGTCCGAGGAATGATGGGCGGCCGGATTGTCATTCCGAGCGCAGCGAGGAATCTGCTTATCGTAGGAATTCCAGAAAACAGCAGATTCCTCGTCGCCTCCGGCTCCTCGGAATGACAGGCGGGACGGTTTTTCAACTAGCTGCCAAATACCAAGAACACCGGGAGTCGCATAACAGGATTTTTTCCTTTTCTCTTTTGCTCTCTTCTCTCTTCCTACGCCCGATCCATTTGTGCTGGACTCCGTTTCCCTTGTGTCGTCTCCCTCCTTGCTTCCCTGCTTCTCTGCCTCTATGCTGCGGCCATGTCCTGCCAGACGCTGACGCTGCAAATCGAGGGCGAGGGCGCCAGGATCACGCTCAACCGGCCGGAGAAGCGCAACGCCATCTCCACGGCCATGATTGGGGAGCTGCTGGCCGCGCTGGACGAAGCCGAAGGAAGCTCTGCCCGAACCGTGATCCTCACCGGCGCCGGCAAAGCCTTTTGCTCGGGCATGGACCTCGAAGGGCTGGCCGCCATCGCGCGCCAATCGCCGGAGCAGAACATGGAAGACTCTCGCCGGATGGCGCGGATGTTCCGCCGCCTGTGGAGCTTCCCCAAGCCGCTGATTGCCGCGGTGAACGGCCCGGCCATCGCCGGGGGTTGCGCGCTCGCCACGCTCTGCGACTTCACCCTGGCGGCGCCCGAGGCCAAATTCGGCTACACCGAAGTCCGCATCGGTTTTGTGCCCGCGATTGTGTCTGTTTTCCTGGTGCGCCAGATTGGCGAAAAGCGCGCCCGCGATCTTCTGCTCACCGGGCGAATCCTCGACGCCGACGAGGCGCGGCGCATGGGCCTGGTCACCGAGATCGTCCCCGCAGAAACGCTGATGGATTCGGCCGGCGAGCTTGCCGCGGCGCTCGCTGCGGCGAGCCCGACCAGCCTGGCGCTGACCAAGCGCCTGCTGTGCAGCTTCGCCGCCAAGGAAATGGACCGCGAGCTCGAGCACGCCGTGGCCGAAAATGCCCGCATTCGCTCCACCGCGGACTTCCGCGAAGGGCTGGCCGCATTCCTGGAGAAGCGAGCGCCCAAATGGACCGGACGGTAAGCGTGCGATCGCGGCGTCCCGGCAGGCTTCGCGGCGGGCCCGCGACAACCGGCGCGCCTCCGCACGCTGACGGCTGATTCTCGGGTCTGGTACACTTCCCTGCCGATGAAAGAGTTCTACGACGCGACGCTGCGCGTGCGCTACGCCGAAACCGACCGCATGGGCGTGGCCTACTACGGCAATTTCTTCACCTGGTTCGAAGTGGGCCGAGTGGAACTGCTGCGGCAACTGGGCTTCGCCTACAAGCAAATGGAAGAGGAAGACAACAGCTACATCGTGGTGGCCGAGGCGCACTGCCGCTACCTGCGCCCGGCGCGTTACGACGACCTGCTGCGCATCCGCACACGCCTGTCCGGGGCGCGCAGCCGCACACTGCGCTTCGCCTACGAAATCCTGAACGACGAAACGGGCGAGCGCCTGGCCGCGGGCGAGACCACGCACGTGGTGTGCGACCGCCACGGCCGGCCCAAATCGCTGCCCGCAAAATACCGCAAACTCTTTGCGCCGCAGGCTGCGCCCGCCGCCGCGCACTCCCGCCCATGACCCTACGCATCAACGGCAACGACTTGAAGTTCGAGCAGCTCTATGACGTGGCTTTCACCAGTGCCGAGGTCGCGCTCGACGCGGCCGCGCGGACGCGCATGGAGGCCTCCCGCGCGGTGATCGAGCGCCTGGCGGCCTCGAAGACCACCGCCTACGGCGTCAATACGGGATTCGGCGAACTTGCCGACGTGCGCATCTCGCCCGACCAGATCCGCCGGCTGCAGCTCAATCTGGTGCGGAGTCACGCCTGCGGCGTGGGCCCGCCGCTGAACGAGAGCGAGACGCGCGCGCTGATGTTGCTGCGCGCGAACGCCCTGGCCAAAGGCCTCAGCGGCGTGCGCCCGATCGTCGTCGAAGTGCTCTGCGCGATGCTGAACCGGCGCGTGCATCCGGTGATCCCGTCGCAGGGCTCGGTGGGAGCCTCGGGCGACCTGGCGCCGCTGGCGCACCTGGCCCTGGTGGTGATTGGCGAAGGCGAAGCCATCGCCGGCGGAGAAAAACTTCACGGCGATGTCGCGCTGCGCCGCGCCGGCATCGCTCCGCTGGCGCTGGAGGCCAAGGAGGGGCTTTCGCTGCTCAACGGCACGCAGGGCATGCTGGCGCTGCTGAGCCTGGCGCTGCGCGAGGCGCGCATTCTGGCCGACACCGCCGACGTCGCGGCGGCGCTGGCGCTCGACGCGCTGCGCGGCAGTCCCGCAGCGTTCGATGAACGCATCGCCGAGGCTCGCCCCTACCCCGGCCAGGCGGAATCGGCGCGCAACCTGCTCCGGCTCAACCGCGGCAGCCAGATCCGCGAGTCGCACCGCTCGGCCGAACGCGATCCCCGCGTGCAGGACGCCTACAGCCTGCGCTGCGCGCCGCAGGTGCACGGCGCCGTCCGCGACGCCATCGCTCAAGCGCGCGCCACGGCCGCGGTGGAGCTCAACAGCGCCACCGACAATCCCCTCGTCTTCGTCGCCGCCGGCGCGGGGCGCGAAGAGGTGGTCAGCGGCGGCAACTTCCACGGCCAGCCCCTGGCCATGGCCGCGGACCAGCTGGCCGTGGCGCTGGCCACACTCGGCGGCATCTCCGAGCGGCGCATCGAGCACATGACCAACCCGCACACCAGCCTGCTGCCCGCCTTCCTCACCGCAGACCCGGGCCTCCATTCGGGCTTCATGCTGGCGCAGGTGACCGCGGCAGCGCTGGCCAGCGAAACCAAGACGCTGGCCACGCCCCATGCGGTGGACTCGATTCCCACCTCCGGCAATCAGGAGGACTACGTCTCCATGGGCATGAGCGCGGCGCGGCGCCTGCGGCCCATGCTCGATAACCTGCGCCACATCCTGGCCATCGAGCTGCTCGCCGCCTGCCAGGGCATAGACCTGCTGGCCCCGCTGCGCACGGGCGCCGAGGCACAGAAGGCCTGCGACCTGGTGCGCTCGGTCTCACCAAAAGTGGAACATGATCGCTCGCTGGCCCCGGACATCTACGCCGTCGCCAAGCTCATCGCCGACGCGACATTCCAGAAGCTGTTGAGTTAAAGCGTTGAGATCCTTTGTCCGCCGGCGGCGGACTCAGGAGGACCAGAACGCGCGCTCGCTCAGGCGAGAGATTGGAACAGGAACGTGCCCAGGCGCAGACCGGCGGCGTAACTGAACGGCGGAATCTCCAGCGAATAGTGGCCGCAGGGGAGCACCAGCGCCTCATGCTCGACGCCGCTGCCCCGCAACGTTTTGAGCATAAGCTGAGAAAACTCCGGCCAAAACGTGGGGTCGTAGCGCGCCGTGACCATCAGGCAGCGCTTGCCGCGGCCCATGCCCCGTTCAACGTACGGGAACGGGCTGATGGGCGACCAGAAGCGCCGCAGCTCGTCGGCGCTGACCTTCGTGCGCACGCTTTCCCAGACGTGCATGGTGGTCATGCCCGTGCTGACCACGTCTCCGAAGTAGGTGGAGACATGCAGGAACGCGCCGGCGCGCAGCGCGGGCTCGTGCGCCAGCGTGATAAAGCCGATCGAAGAGCCGATGCTCGTGCCCAGGATGCCCAGGCGCGTGTAGCCCCGGCTCTCGAGCCAGCGCAGGCAGCGCCGCGCATCGGTGACCGCCTGGCGGTTGGCCTGGAGCGTCAAGCCGATATTCGGCCCCACCAGATAGTCGGCGCGGTCGTGGCCGGGAATGCTGCGACGGTCGTGGTAGGGCAGACTCAGCCGCAGCGCGGTGATGCCCAGAACGTTCAGCCAGCGGCAGAGATTGATCTGGCCGTCCCATTTGGCGTTCCAGTTCGGCAAGACCAGCACCGCCGGCCCCGACTTTTTGGCCGGAAAGAAGCGCGCATGCACGCGGTTATTCGCCGGCCAAGGCGACTCGATGGCGCTTGCAAACGTGAGCACGCCATCGGCAAAGCGGTAGTCGTCGGCCGGAGTTGTGGCGTACCAGGCGTCGCTCGAGGCCAGCGTCTGCTCCACCCAGCCCTCGAGGTACGCCCGCGGGTCGGGCTCATCCCGGCGCCCGCCGATGTGCTCGAGTCCCCACTCGAACGGCAACACTCGCCGGTTGTCGTCCTTCGACCAGCGCTGGTGCTCGTAGCGCCGGATTCTTTGTTCCAGCCAGCTCATGTAAGCTAAACCATGGAATATAGGGAAGCAGCTCAAAGGTGTCAAATGACGCCTGAAGGTGTAGCGCCGCCATTGCGTTGGCACCTGTTGCGCTGCTTCGCGGCGCTCCATGCGCCGCGGCGAGTGTTAACCATCGGGCACGGCCCGGCGGGGGCTTGTTGAGAGACACAGGCGCTTGTGGCAGAGTGCAAATGTGACGGGCGCCGCCGTGTTTGTGTTGGGTCTGATGGTCGGCAGCTTCCTCAACGTCTGCATTCGACGCATCCCCGCCGGGGAGTCCATCGTGTGGCCCGGGTCGCACTGCCGGTCGTGCCGCGCGCCAATCCGGCCCCGCGACAACATTCCCCTGCTGAGCTGGCTGCTGCTGGGCGCCCGCTGCCGAAACTGCCAGGCGAAGATCTCGGCGCTCTATCCGGCGGTCGAGCTGGTGGGCGGATTGCTCTTCCTCGGCTGCTACCTGGCCTTCGGCCTGAGTGTGACGGCGCTCAAGTGGGCGGTCTTTTCGGCGCTGGTTGTTGTGCTCAGCATCATCGACCTACACGAGAGGACGCTTCCCGACAAATTGAACTTCACCGGCTTGGGCCTCGGCCTGGCGCTGAGTCTGTTTACGCGGCCGGTGGACGGCACGGCCGCGTGGCTGGCGAACCGGTGGTTTACTTTTCCCCCGCCGGCCGCGGCGGTGTCCTTCGCCGATGCCTTACTCGGCACGGCCTGCGGCGCCGGGCTGCTCTGGGTGGTCTCCGAGGGCTATTTCCGGCTGCGCGGGCGCGAAGGCATGGGGCTGGGCGACGTCAAGATGATGGCCATGGCCGGCGCGTTTCTGGGGCTGAAGCGCACGCTGCTGACGATTCTGGTTGGGTCGCTGCTGGGCAGTGTGCTGGGCCTGCTGTTCATGGCCCTGTGGCGCAAGGACCGGGACTACGAATTGCCCTTCGGGACTTTTCTGGGCGCGGGCGCGCTGCTGGTGGTGTTCTTCGGCACGCCGGCGCTGGCCTGGTACGAATCGCTGCTTTCGGCGCGCTAGGAAGAAGACGAATAGAGCATGAGCAACGCTTTACCCACGCCGGGCTCGTGGCCGCTGTTGCTGGGCGGCGCCTTCCTGTTTGTGGCCGCGATCGTGGTGGTCGCCTTTCTGTTCTCGTATGCGCTGCGACGCTACCTGCGCCGCGGGCAGCAGGAACCGAGCGACGAACTGGCCACACCCAGCCCGCGCAGCGACAACCCCACCGCGTTCATGGCCGCCTCGATGCAGGCGGTGATCCAGAAACTCCGCGAACAGGAAAAGGAGCTCGAGAGTCTTCACCGGCTGGAGAAGGAGCGCGCGCAGCAAACCGAGCGGCTGAGCGAGGCGGTGACGCGCAACATGCCCGCCGGGTTGCTGCTGGTGAACGCCGCCGGGCTGATCACCAGCGCCAATCCCGCCGCGGAAACAGCCCTGGGCGTGCGCACGCTGGCCTACCGGCGCTACACCGACGCGCTGGGAGCGGACTCGGCGCTGGCGCGCTTGCTGCAAAGCTGCCTGGAAGAGGCGCGCACCTACCGCCGGGAAGAGATCGAATACACAACTCCGGCCGGGGAGCTGCGGCACCTCGGCGTGACCATCTCGCCCATCCTGCACGGCGCGCAAAAGGTTTCCGGCGCGCTTTGCCTGCTGAGCGACCTCACCGAGCTGACCGCGCTGCATCGGCAGATTCACCTGAAGGAAAACCTTGCGGCGCTGGGCGAGCTCTCCGCGGGCATCGCGCACGAGTTCAAGAACGCCCTGGCCACCATCTCCGGCTACGCGCAGATGATTCGCAGCCAGGCGCCCCCGGGGGAGCTGGCCGAGCACGCCGAGCGCATCCTGGACCAAACCCGCTCGGTGACGCACGTGGTGGCCGAGTTCCTCAAGTTCGCCCGGCCGCTCGAATTGGACGACGAGGCCATCTCGCTGCGGCCGCTGGTCGAGCGCGTAGTCGCCGAAGTGCGCGAGGCCATCCCGCAGGTGCCGGTGAGCTGCGAGGGCCAGTTCGCCGAAGTCTCCGGCGACGAGGGGCTGCTGCGCCAGGCCCTGCTCAATCTCGCCCGCAACGCCGCCGAGGCCGTTGCCGGGCAACCCTCCGGCGGGCGCGTGGTGCTGCGCGGGATCGTCGAGAGCAGCGGCGCTCACGGCGTGCAGCGCATCTCCATCGCCGACAACGGCCCGGGCATCCCCCGCGAGGACTTGTCCAAGATCTTCCTGCCGTTCTACACCACGAAGGTGAACGGCACAGGCCTGGGGCTGGCCGTGGTGCAGAAGATCGTCCTGCAACACGGCGGCGGGGTGGAGGTGCGCAACCTTCCCGAGGGCGGCGCCGAGTTTATCCTTTGGCTACCCATGCGGCGGGAGGTAGCCCAGGCAGTTGATTCGGTGGCTCGCGGCATCTAAACTGGAGGGAGAGGGCCTCACCGGCCAGATCTCCCGGAGGGGCATGAACATGCGCAAAGTCATTTTCGGGGCAGCGAGCTTGATACTGCTCACGCTGCCGCTCTGCTACGGCGCGCCGCAGGAATCCTCAGTGGCCGAAGCGGCGCGCAAGGCGCGCGAGCAGAAGAAAAATCAGCCCAAGGCCGCCAAGACCGTCACCAACGACGAGCTCGGCGCCATTGGCACGGGCGGCGTCTCGGTGGTGGGCAGCGCACCGCCCGCCGAAACCTCGGCCGCTGATAAGCCCGCGCCCGCCGCCGAGGACCAGTCCGCCAAACCGAAGGTGGTCAAGGACGAAGCCTACTGGCGCAGGCGGTTCGCCGAAGCCCGCGGCAGGCTGCGCACCGCCCAGAAGGAACTCGACATCCTGCAGCGCGAGCTGAACCTCCAGCAGCAGCAGTATTACTCCGACCCGAACAAGGCACTCCGCGAGCAGTACGATCGCAAACAGATCAACGACTCCCGCAAGGCCATCGAAGACAAAACGAAAGAAGTGGAACAGCTCAAGCAGAAACTCTCCGACCTCGAAGACGAGCTGCGCCGCGCCGGCGGCGAGCCCGCCTGGGCGCGGGAGCCCTAGGCCCGGCTGGGTATCCTTTCGCCACGCGTTGCGGAATCCGCGACTTTTCCCTCGAGCGGCTATGGTACAAGAAATGGAGCGGTGTGTAACTCCGCTCTCTGGGGCTCCTCATGGACCCGCTGCTTCTCGTCGAAGATAAGACCGAACTGCGCATGATGCTCCGCAAGGCGCTGGAACGCGCCGATTACACGGTGGAAGATGTGCCGGACGGCTCCGCCGCGGTCAACAAGATCCGCGGCCGGCGTTACACCGTCGTCCTGACCGACCTGAAGCTGCCCGGCTGCTCCGGCCTGGACGTGTTGCGCGAGACCAAGCTGGCCGACCCCACCATCCCCGTCATCCTGATTACCGCCTTCGGCTCGGTGGAAGAGGCGGTCGCAGCGATGAAGGAGGGCGCGTTCGATTTCATTCAGAAGCCGGTGGACCTGGACCACCTGAAGCTGCTGGTCGGGCGCGCCGCGCAACAACAGGAGCTGCTGCGCGAAAACCTGCTGCTGCGCGAGGAATACGCGGCCCGCTACGGCTTCCCGCGGATCGTCGGCGACCACGCCAGCATGAAAGAGACCAGTCAGCAGGTGCAGCGCGTGGCCGCGACCGATTCGACCGTGCTGCTGTTGGGCGAGAGCGGCACAGGCAAAGAACTCTTTGCCCGCGCCATCCATCACCTCTCCCCCCGGCGCGATCATCCGTTCGTCGCGCTGAACTGCGCCGCCATCCCCGAGGGCCTGGTGGAAAACGAGCTGTTCGGCCACGAGCGCGGCGCCTACACCGGCGCCGGCGCGCGCAAGGTGGGGAAGATCGAGCTGGCGCATCGCGGCACGATTTTTCTGGATGAGATCGGCGAGCTGCCCCTGGCCATCCAGTCCAAACTGCTGCGCGTGCTGGAGGAGCGCCGGTTCGAGCGCGTGGGCGGCACCCAGCCCATCGACGTGGACGTGCGCATCCTCGCCGCCACAAACAAGAACCTGCGCGCCGCCGCGACGGAGAAATCCTTCCGCGAGGACCTCTACTTCCGCATCGCGGGGATGCCCATCACCATTCCTCCGCTGCGCGAGCGCGGCGAGGACATCCTGTTGCTCGCCGAATACTTCCTGGAGCGCTTCCGGCGGGAGTTCCGCAAGCCGGAACTCGCCTTGGCCGACGACGCCCGAGCGCGCCTGGGGACTTACCCCTGGCCCGGCAATGTCCGCGAATTGCAGAACGCCATTGAGCGCGCCGTCATACTCTCCGACGGGCACATCATTGACGCCGCGGCGCTCCAGCTCCCCGGGCCGCGGCCCGCCGCCGGGCAGATGCCTGAGGGCATGCTCACCGATGGTTTCCAGTGGGATGGCTCGCTCCAGGAAGTCAGCGAACGCGCCCTGGCGCACATCGAACGCTTCAAAATTGAAACCGCGCTGCGCGAATGCAAGTGGAATAAGACCCGCGCCGCGGAGAAGCTCAGCGTTTCCTACAAGACCCTGCTCAACAAGGTCCGCTCGCTCGGCCTCGAAAACTAATTCTTCCGCAGTTCGCCATCCGCTTTGGGCCATCCCCTTTTCCGGCCGGGCCTGTCCGTTCCTGCGCGGACGCCACCACTTGATGAGATGTCAGGGGACAGTCCGCCAGTGAGGCTCGCTCACGGGCGGCGAGCGGTGTGCAAAGCGACGCTGCCCAGCGTCCAGAGCTCGCACTGGATATCCGCGAAGCCCGCCTGCGCCATCATTCCCGTGAGCTCCTCCGGGAGAGGAAATTGCTGCACCGAACTCGGCAGGTAGGAATAGGCACGGGCGTTGCCGGAAATGGCGCCGCCGAGTCGCGGCACCACTCTGCGTAAATAGAAGCGGTACAGCGCCGCCAACCAGCCCTGCCGCGGCTCGCAAAATTCCAGGATGCCGACCTCCCCGCCGGGGCGCAGGATACGGTACATCTCGCCGAGGCCGCGCGCGTAGTTGGCCAGGTTGCGGAAGCCGAAGGCAACCGTGGCCAGGTCGAAGCTGCGGTCAGAAAAGGGCAACTGCAGCGCGTCGGATTCCGTCAGGGCGCTCGCGCCGCCGCGCTCGCTTCGCGCGAGTTTTTCGGCAGCGCGGACAAGCATGGGATGCGCGAAGTCGCTGCCGAACACCGCCGCCTGACCTCGCCGCCCGAGGGCCAGCATCAAGTCACCCGTGCCGCAGCAGAGATCGAGCACGCGCGCATCGGCGCGCGCCAGGATGGGACGGAAACGCCGGGCCACGCGCCGCCGCCAGAGGCGATCCAGCTCGAGCGAGAGCAGGTGGTTCAGAAAATCGTACCGCGGGGCGATGCGGCCGAACATCTCGCGCACCTGCTGCGCCGCTTCGCCCTCATCGCGGGCACCGGCGGGTCGCGCGCCCGGCAGGGAGGCGCGAGCAGGGCTCTCGGTGCTCACCTGGCCTTCCTCATCAGCTCGGGCAACGCGGCCACCACCGACCTCACCAGCGCCCCGGGGACGCCGGAGACGACGGCAACGCGCCCGATGCGGCGCGGCAGCACAAACCGCAGGCGGCCGGCCCGCGCTTTCTTGTCGGCGCGCAGCGCCCGCAGCAGGCGCGCCGCAGGCAGCCGGGGCGGCGCAGGGAGCGAGCCCACGCGGCGCACCAGGCGCAGAATGCGCGCCGCCGACGCGGCGTCGAGCCCATCGGCGGCCACGGCGAGCAGCGTCGCAGCCATCACTCCCCAGCCCACCGCTTCCCCATGCAGGAATTTCTTGTAACCGGTGAGCGCCTCCAGCGCATGGCCCACGGTGTGGCCGAAGTTGAGGATTTCCCGCAGGCCGGCTTCGCGCTCGTCCCGCCGCACCACTTCTGCTTTGGCCTTGATGCACCGCGGAATCACCCGGCCGAGAGCGGCGGGGTCGCGCCGCAGCAGGTCCTCGAGGCTTCGCTCGAGAAAGCGGAAGAGCTGGGCGTCGCCGATCACCGCGTACTTGATCACCTCGTAGAGTCCGGCGCGATACTGCCGCGCCGGAAGCGTGGCCAGGGCGAGCGGATCGGCGAGGACCAGGCTTGGCTGGTAGAACGCTCCAACCAGGTTTTTCCCTTCGGGAAGATTCACGCCGGTTTTCCCGCCGATGGCGCTGTCCACCTGAGCGACCAGCGTGGTGGGCACATGCACCAGTCGCACACCACGGAGGAAACTCGCGGCGGCGAATCCGGCCACGTCGCCGACCACCCCGCCGCCGAGGGCCACAATCACCGCGCGGCGGTCGGCGCCGCTGGCCACCAGCCTGCGGCACAGGCGCTCAACCGTGTGGACGTTTTTCGACGACTCGCGATCGTCGAACAGGATCACTTTGGCGGCGCTGGGCCGGCGAAAGCTCCTGACCAGCGGGCGGCCCCAGTGCCTCCAGACCCGCGGCGAGGAGAGGAAGAAAACACCGGTATTCTCGCCAAGAGCGGCGACGTGCGCGCCGGCGCGCGCCAGCACGCCGCGCCCGCAGAGAACGGTGTAGGCGCCCGAAGGGGCCCGGACAGCGATACGCTGGACCGCACTCATTTTCGACGCAAGGCTCGGCTGGGCGAAGAATGTAGCACACTTCGCGCCGGCGACTTCTTCCCGGCCGGGGCGGTCGGCTCGGGCGATTCTGCTTCGTGCTACCATAAGCGCCGGCGTTCACGGTTGCGCGAAGCGCGGGCATGAAGTCGGCCGACCCCCATCACGTGGATTTCGTTGTCGTTGGTTGCGGCATTGCCGGGCTGCGCGCCGCGATCGAGCTGGGCCAGGCAGGCAGCGTCCTGGTTCTGGCCAAGACGGCACTCAGCGATTCGGCCACCGCTTGGGCGCAGGGAGGGATCGCCGCGGCGCTCAGCGACGAAGACGAAATCAGCGTCCACGAACACGACACTCTCCAGGCCGGCCAGGGACTGTGCGACGCCAAAGCGGTCCAAGTGCTGGTGGGAGAAGGCCCCAAATACATCCTCGAGTTGATCGAATGGGGCACACAGTTTGACCGGGCCGGCACAAAGCTCGCATTCACCCGCGAGGGCGCGCACAGCCGCGCGCGCGTGCTGCACGCCCAGGGCGATTCCACCGGGCGGGAGATCAGCCGGGCGCTCTTCGCCAGGGCACGCGCGCTCGAGCGCATCAGCATCCGCCCGCACGCCTTGACCACCGAGTTGCTGGTCGAGGACGGCCGCGCCGTCGGCCTGCGCTTCCTCGACGATACCCATCACGTCCTGCACGAAGTCCGCGCCGGCGCGGTGTTGCTGGCCACCGGCGGTCTCGGCCAGGTCTTTCGCGAAACCACCAACCCGCCCATGGCCACCGGCGACGGCATGGCCATGGCCTACGACGCCGGCGCCGTGCTCAGCGACCTCGAATTTGTGCAGTTCCATCCCACAACGCTGGCGGTGAAAGGAGCGCCGCGCTTCTTGCTCTCCGAAGCGCTGCGGGGAGAAGGGGGAGTGCTGCGCAACGTGGACCTGGACCGCTTCATGAAGCGCTACCACGAAGCGCAGGAGCTGGCGGCGCGCGACGTCGTCGCCCTCGCCATCGTCGCGGAGATGCAGCGCACGCGGACCGATTATGTCTATCTCGACTTGACGGGACTCAAGGCCGAATTTGTCCGCCAGCGCTTTCCGAGGATCTATTTCACCTGCCAGAGCCACGGCCTGGACATCGCCGGCGACTTGATCCCCGTACGCCCGGCGGCGCACTACGCCATGGGCGGCGTGAAGACAGACCTCCGGGGACGCACCACCATTCCCGGTCTTTATGCCGCGGGCGAAACCGCCTGCACCGGCGTGCACGGCGCGAATCGCCTGGCCAGCAATGCCCTGCTCGAAGGGCTGGTTTTCGGGGCACGCGCCGGCGCCGCCATGGCCGCAGACGCCAAACCGGCAAAGGCGATGGCCGCCGCCGCCGGCAATCTCTCGCCCGGGGGCAGGCACGCCTCAGACAATCCTGGCCACGGCAAGCATGCCAACAATCCCGGCCACTCCGCCCATGAACAGGCGGCCTCGCCGGTTCTGGAGCAGATTCGCACGATCCTCTGGAAGGATGTGGGCATCATCCGCAACGGCCGAGACCTGGCGCTGGCCGTCGAGCAGCTCGGCGCGATTGAGGTGCCGCGCCCGGAGAAGCCCTCACCGGCGGCCTGCGAGCTGCGCAACCTCTGGACGCTGGGGCAGCTCATCGCGCGCTCGGCGCTGGCGCGGGAGGAGAGCCGCGGCAGTCATTACCGCTCCGATTTTCCCTACTGCAACGACGAAGATTTCCGCAAGCATTCGCGCATCGCCCGCGGGAAGAAGATTTGCTTCGAATAGCCCGAAGCCGTAGAGTCGGACACCGCAAACCATCGGAAATCGGCGAGCGTCCCGACAGTGAGGACTAGAAGGAAGGAATACTACTATTGTCTCCTACGAGCGCCCGAACAAAGAGACTAGGAGGGAAAGCATTTGCGCGACGAAGGCCCAAAAAAGCAAGTTTAGTCCAGAAATCATGTCTGCCACGGCATCTGGGACATCTCGGTTCCCTTTCATGCGCAAGGCGTGAAAAGCATCGACCTGATCGGCCCTCCCTAGCAGCCGCATCAGAGGATCCGCGAAGGCGAAAAATATGAACGTTAAAAATGTCTTCGCATATCGTCTAGACATAAAATACGTGCCCAGAACTCCTGCCACGCAACTCCCAAAGTTCAGCACAAACGTAACCCCTCCGACCAATGAACGGTTGGTCGCCTCCTCAAATGTCATGGTTCATCTCAGTCGCGCGGAACTCTCTTCGATCCGAAGCACCCAAAGCGGCTGAATTTGCTCACCAGTCACGCCCGCCCTCGACCGGCCGAGGGACCATCTCACGGCAAACACTCCATCCCTGACTTCGAAGGATTCCTGTGCGACGTACCCGACGGGTTTCTGCTCAACCAGATGGTAAAGAGTCTCCTTTTGTTGACCCAGATACTCGTGAAGCGACTGCGGCAAAAACCCAAAGTAGAACCTCAGGTAAACCCATCGGTGATAAATGATCTCAACCTTCAATAGTATTCTTCAGCGCCGACTGACATCCTGCTTGAGGACCGCTCTCGGGGCTTGCTCCGCTTCCTCGACGCGCATGCGAAGCTCTTGCAGCTGGCTCATCAGGTTACGCACTCTTTCTCGAAGGTCTGCGTGGGCGCTGGAACCTCCGCTAGACAACTGCCTAGATCGGCCCTTTACCTCCGGCCAATACTGCTCGGCCATTTCGTCGTAAGCGTCATGGACCGCCTGCGCCCTGTCGTGCAGGGCTTCTGCCGCGACTACTCCCTTAAACGCCTGCTTAATGTGTTCATAAGCTTGGAAACTCATAACGACCACTTTGGGCTCCCCATGTTTCGTAACTACGTATCGCAAGTACTGGTTCGCTTGCAGTTTATCGATCAACCCAAGGAACGCCTTGCGAAAGCGGGTCGCGTTCGAGAACTCAAGTGTTTCTTCAAAAGACTCCGAACGGTTCATATATCCTCCGTTAGCGTAATGGCTCTGTCAATGTCTTTCTGGGTGAACTTCCCGGCCACTCGTCGGCTGGTACAAGCTTACGAGGAACGATCTGACTGACCCACCTTCCTGGAGGGGCGTGTCGTAACGTACACTAAGAGGGGCACACTAACGTCCCATCTTCCGTACAGAATGACTCTTGCGTCTGCGGAGCGGTGGCGTTGCGCACAGCCGCGATAAAGAGATGCGGCTAGAAGCCTTCAGAACGGCGCTTCGCCGAGCCCGTTCACTTTCGGCTTTTTGCTAAACGCCGGCCTTCGCTACAGCCCTACAAACCTCGCGAGACCGTCCTTTGACCTCAGGCCAGTACTCTTCAGCCATCTCATCGAAGGCAGCATGCACTGCCTCTACCTGGTTCAGCCGGGCCTCGGCCCGGATGACGTGCTGAAACGTTCGCTTAAGTACGCTATACGGCTCAAAAGCCATCACAACCGCAGTGGGCTCGCCATGTGACATGACAACATACCGCGCGTACTTATTCGCTTGGAGCTTCTCAACTAGGCCCGTGAGAGTACTCCCTGTACACTCGACCTCGCGTTCCAGGCTATCTTCATTCTGCATAACGAATCTCCCTCTGGACTACTTGGCCAGGCTGTTTCGGTGCTCGTGCACCTCGTCAGGATTCCCCCTCCAGCGATCACTTGTACGTACACTTAGATGTACAACAGCGGTGTATGGATGTCAAGAGGAATTGTAGCGCCGAACCGACCCCATAGCAACCGTAACCTTCTAAAAACAAAGGTCATGCTCTAAAATCCAAAACAGCTCTCCGCACACCGGGGGGCCTTCTCAACTCCTTCGGACCTCGTGGAGTCTCCTTCCAAGTTCACCGATGGAGCCAAGGAACATGTGGCCGACGATCGCTAGGCTGCCCACCATTGACTCCCAGCTCGCCTCCCGCCCCCCACCGATTCCCAGATGTGCCCAGGCGTGGCCCGCGGCAAGAAGATTTGCTTCGAGTAGGGCCGTAGAAGGCCTTACGCTCCTGCCAGCGCCGTGGCCGATGCGCCTGTCTCGGGGAGGTGGCCGCAGCGGGCCTGCCTCAGCGGAGCTTTTTTTCAAGTTGCGCGACGGATTCCAGGAACACGTGGCCGACGATGGCCAGACTGCGTGCGCTGATCTTGTCGAGCGTGTCGCCGCCCGTATGCCAGTACGGCGCGTCGAGGTCAATGACGTCAGCGGCCGGGACGCCGCGGTGCAGGAAGGGCAGGTGGTCGTCCTCGATGGGAGTGGCTTTGGAAATAAAAATGTTCTGATAGCCCAGCCGGGCCGCGGTGGCCCACACCAGGTCAGTGAGCCAGCCGGTTGAATTCGATTCGCGCTTGATCCTGAGCTTACGGTCGCCGACCAGGTCGGCCAGCAACATGGCCTTGATCTGCGGCAGCTCGCCCGAAACCGCGAGCTTTGCCGCCATCTGCCGGCTGCCATAGGTGCCGTCCACCGGGCTCCATTCGGCGAAGGCCTCCTCGCCGTCGAAGAAGGCAATCCAGACTGTCAGCGCACCCTTGCGCGCGCAGAGAATCCGCGCCAGCTCGAGCATCACGCCGGTGGATGAGCCGCCGTCGTTCGCCCCCACGAAGTTTTCCAGGAGCTTGGTGTCGTAGTGGGTGGCCAGCAGGACGACGTGCGGACTCGCGCCGCGAATTTTAGCCACAATGTTTTTCATGGGCAGCGAGCCGAGCGGCGTCGAAGCGTGGAAATTGTCTTCCTCGACTTGGCAGCCGAAGCTCTGGAGCTGGCCGCGGATGTACTCCTGAGCGCGGCGGATGCCGTCCGAGCCGGGCGGCCGCGGGCCAATGGCCACCAGCCGCGCCACGTGCGCGTAGGCCTTGTTGCCGTCAAAGCCGCCGGTGGTTTCCGCGGGCGGCGCCGCATCGGCCGGCGCGGGCACCGCGGCGGCAGGCGCTTGCCCGGCGGCGGCTTGCGTCGCATGTTTCTGTGGTTCGCTGCCACACCCGCCCGCCGGCGCACCCAAGGCGAGCAGAAGACCAAACAGCAGAGGGGGAAACCGGCGGCAGCGTAGAGAGAATTTGCCGCTCGGCTTCACTTTAACGCGCACCGGCGCCGGCGGCGGCTTCCGCCCGCCGCTTCCGCCGCACGACCATCGCCGAGACGCCGATGCCGAGCAGATAGAGCAGGATCATCGGCGCCATGAAGATGGTCATGGTCAGTGCGTCGGTAGTGGGTGTGACCACAGCGGCGACGATGGCGATAATCAGCACCGCATAGCGGAAATTGTTCCAAAGGAAACGCGGCGTCACGATGCCGAACAGGGAGAGGAAGAAAATCAGGATGGGGAGCTGGAACACCAGACCGAGCCCCAACTCAATCACCAAGGTCATATCGAAGTAATCGTTCATGCTGATCATGGGTTTGAATTGGCCGCCGGTGCCCACGCTCAGCAGGAAGCCCAGCGTCATGGGCATCATCACCCAGTAGCCGAAGGCCATGCCGGCCAGAAAGAGCACCACCGAGGAGACAATAAACGTGGCCACGGCGCGGCGCTCGTGGCGGTAGAGCCCCGGCGCAATAAACAGCCAGACCTGGTAGAGCACGTACGGCAGCGCGAGAACCACGCCAACATAGAGCCCCACGGTAATGAACAGGTGCAGCGGTCCGAGCGGGCTGGTGTACACCAGCTTGTCTTCCATTTTGGCGTCGCGCAGGGCCTTGATCATGGGGCGCGCCAGGAACTGGTAGGCCTCTTGCGAATAATAGAGGCCGACGCACAGGCCGATGCCCACGGCCCCCAGCGAGTAAATCAGCCGCCGGCGCAGCTCGGTCAGATGATCGAAGAAGGACATCTTCGACGTGGGGTCTTCGTGCTCGGCGGGTGGTTCCGGGGAGTCAGGCTGGCTTGGGTTCGCCATCGGCAGGCTTCTCTCGAGGCAACTCCTCGGATGCCGCCGCGGCAGGCGCAGGCGGCGCGTCTCGACGCGGGTCAATGGTGCCCGAGCCGATGCCCCCATCGGGCAGTAGCGGCTCCGTCAATGGGGCGACTGCTTCGCGGGCCTTGCTTTCGACCTCCTGCGCGTGCCGCTCCAGCTCCCGCATCTCCTGCTCCAGCGCCCCGCGCATTTCCGCCGAGGCCCGGCGGAACTCCGCCAGCGCCTTACCCAGCGTGCGGCCAAGCTCGGGCAGCTTGCGGGGCCCGAACACCAGCAACGCCAGGATGAAAATGAAGATTAATTCGGGTACGCCGACGTTTCCCATCCCCGGAGTTGCCTCACCGGCATCATAGAAGAGGGTTTGGGGGGTGTCAAATGCGCCGCACGGGTATGCTATACTGACCGAGGAGTGGAGAAAGAGAGGAATTCGATGCGGGCGGAGAGGCGCGGCGCGCTGCTGGTGCTCAGTGTTCTGATCGCTTCGGCGGTCCTGGGCGGAATTTACGGGCCTTCGGTGCGGGCCACCGCCGCGGGCGCGAACGATTTGCAAGAATCGGTGCGCACGTTTACCCGCGTGCTTTCCATCGTGCAGCAGAATTACGCCGAGCCAGTAGACACCGATCACGCCATCTACCAGGGCGCTCTCCCCGGGATGCTGCGCGTGCTCGATCCACACTCGAATTTCTTCGATCCGCGGCAGTTCTCGCTGCTCCGCGAGGAGCAGCGCGGGAAATACTACGGCGTGGGGATGACCGTGGCGCCCCGCGACGGCCACACCGTGGTCCTGGCGCCCTTTGTAGGCTCGCCCGCCTACCGCGCCGGCATTCGCCCCGGCGACATCATCGTCAAGGTAGACGATAAGCCGACCGACGGGCTGACCACCGCCGAGGTCGCCGACCTTCTGAAAGGCCCCAAGGGCACGATTGTGCGGATTACCATCTCCCGCGAGGGCTACGCCGAGCCCATCGCCGTCACCGTCACCCGCGATGAAATTCCGCGGCACGCGGTGGACATGGCCATCCTGCTCCGTCCGGGAATCGGCTACGTCAAGCTTGCCGGCTTCAACGAGACCACCGACCGCGAACTGGCCGACGCGCTCAAGCAGTTGAACGTCTCCTCGCTGAGCGGCCTGATCCTCGACCTCCGCGGCAACCCCGGCGGGCTGCTGAACGAGGGCGTGGCCGTGGCCGACATGTTCCTGGATAAGAACCAGTTGATCGTGTCGCACCGCGGGCGGGCGTCGCAGGAGCGGCGCTATTACGCCGTGCGCGGCAACCAGGGCGTCGGCGTGCCGCTGGTGGCGCTCATCAATGGCTATACGGCCTCCGCCTCGGAGATCGTCGTCGGCGCCATTCAGGACCACGACCGCGGCTTGGTCGTCGGCGAGAACAGCTTCGGCAAGGGTCTGGTGCAGACGGTTTCCCAACTGAGCGAGAACACCGGCCTGGCACTCACCACGGCGAAGTACTACACCCCCAGCGGGCGGCTGATCCAGCGCGACTACAAGGCCGTTTCGCTCTACGACTACCACTACAACCGCAAGCCGCAGCAGCCCACCGAGATCAAGCTGACCGACAGCGGCCGCCAGGTGTACGGCGGCGGCGGGATCAATCCCGACGTGCTGGTGCCCGCGCCCAAGCCCAACCACTTCCAGGAAACCCTGCTGCGCCGCGACGTCTTCTTCCCGTTTGAAGCCGGCGTCGGCGGGTTCACGCGCTATTACCTGGGGCTAAAGCCGGAAATCACCAAGGGCTTTGTGGCGGACGACGCGGTGATGACCACCTTCCGCCGCTACCTCGATAAGCAGAACGTGCGCTACACCGAGCCCGACATCGCCGAAAACCTCCCCTGGATCAAGCGCAAGATCAAGCGCGAGATCTTCACCTCGATGTTCGGTGTCGCGGAAGGCACGAAGGTGGAACTCGAAGAGGACGTGCAGGTGCAGAAGGCCGTGGAGTCCATCCCGCACGCCCGGGCACTCTACGAGAACGCCAAAAAGGTGATCGCGCAGCGCACGGCCGGCCAGAACACGCTGCGCTAGCCTGGCATCCTCCCCGCGAATTCCCTTCTTCCTCGCTGTGGACGGCCCTGTGCATCGCCGCGCTGCGCGTTGGCATCTCCACCCAGCTTTGCTAAAATGAATGCGAATTCGTGGGCGGCTAGCTCAGCTGGGAGAGCGTCCCGATGCATCGGGAAGGCCGGAGAATCCCAGGCTGGGCGGCGGATCTTTGATGTGATCTGTGGGCGGCTAGCTCAGCTGGGAGAGCGCCTCGTTCGCAACGAGGAGGCCGTGGGTTCGAATCCCATGCCGTCCACCATTTCTTACCGTCAGCAAAGTATCGCGCCCCGCGAGGCGGTGACCGAGAGCCCTTGCCCGCTCATCTTTCTCAAGTTCGTCTGCCGGTTTTCAACCCAGCCAACCGAGCGGTTGCATCCCTTACGGACCTGCCCAAAGCCTGGGACAAAGACCGTCCACGGCCATGCTTTCGGCGTCCGGTTTGGGGATGAGCGGAACAAGAATTGCCCATTGGGCATCGGTCAGGTGTCGAGATTAGGGAGGCATAGACTTCGTTGATGCCTGAGGTCTTCGCTACGATCCGGACTCAGTTTCCGGTATACCGACTAACCAGCCAAGTGGACGCATGTCGGGCCTTGAGGGCAAAATTCCTGGTCAGTGGTGGGAAGGGTTGTCATCGACAGTAGCAGCGACCGAGTGCATGATGGATTGCGACGACGGGCAAAGCACAGTTCGGACGGGGTGAACGGAGATCGGCAAGACCCGTACAATGGTCCCTTTTCCGAGGTCAACAAGGAAATTCTGGGTAGGAACAAATCAGCGCACAAAGGGAGAGCTGCTATGGACAAGGACGAGCCAGGCAGTCGGCGGCTGAACTATCACGTCGCGGTGAGCCTCGACGGTTACATCGCCGACCCGAAGGGCGGATTCGACTGGATCGTCCGGGACCCGGGCGTTGATTTTGCTGCTCTCTACCGCCGATTCGACACCGTCGTAATGGGACGCGGCACGTTCGAGGTGGTCCTCCAGCAAGGCAAAGGCGGCGCGATGCCGGGACTGAAAGTCTTCGTGTTCTCCCGGACCCTACGGGCCAGCGATTATCCGGCCGTCACTATCGTCAACGACGGCGCGGGGGAATGCGTTGCCAAGCTAAAAGCGAAACCCGGCAAGGATATCTGGCTATTCGGCGGCGGCGCGCTATTTCGCACCCTGCTCGACGCCGGACTGGTGGACGCCGTCGAAGTCGCGGTCATGCCGGTGCTGCTCGGCGGGGGTATTCCTCTCTTGTCGCTTGGACGGCGTGCACCACCACTGCGCCTGACCAATTGCGAAAGACTGCCTAGCGGGATCGTGCTGCTTGCTTACGAATTACGGCAGGAGGTATCTGGCGAATGACAAGGGCCAGCGTGCCGGCCCGTAATTGGTAACTGTCGACAAATCCCCTTCTCACTAGTAATCGCTCCAGACAGCCCCGAGCGTTTCGAGCGAGTCAGAACCACATGGCTGTATAACGCGCTTACCGGAAACTGAGCCACTCAGGATTTATGAGATGGGTTGTATTGTGCTTTGTGCTCGGGCCGGGCGCCGCGGCCGAAGCTGGCGAATACGGGAATCAAGGAACCGCCGGGGGCTGGGTGAAGTAAATCTCGTACTGGAATTGGATGATGATGCCGTGCTTGGGTCCATGGGGGCCGAGTCCGATGGGCGCAGCCACGCCGATTTCCACGAGCGTCCTCCGGGAGGTTTGAAAACCGTAGCGGATGCCCGGCGAGACAACCCAGGAAAGTTTGCCTTTCCTCTCGCCGAAGGTTACGCCAGGTTTGACTTCTTGTTGCCACGAGCCTCCGCCTTCGAAGAGGATATGGATGTCCTGCCGCCTGCCGTGGCGCGAGCGTTCCAGCGCGCGAAGGCCCACCGCCGTGGCCCAGTCCGCTCCGTGCAGCCGGAACCCGCGCGCCGAGTCGGGCGTCGTGTCGCTGGCCCACGGCAGCACGTGGTAGTTGAAAGTGGTGTAGAGGAAGATTGGGCCGCGCCAGTCCTTGGATGCGGCCACGTCCCATGCGAAGCCCGGAGAACCTGAGCCGGTACCTCGGCGCACGCTGCCGGAGGGAAAGATGAGCTGTGGCCCCATCGAGAGCGTGACCGGCGCGTTGCCCTCGCGCAGGAGTCCGAAACGCACGCCAACCAAACCATCGGCCAACGCGTACTGGCTGGCGATGGTGCGGCCATTCAAGCGCGTGCGGCTGCCCGCCGCTGGCAGAACAAAGTCGAATTCCCAGCGGTCGGTGAGACCGTATTCGAGGCGCTGGAAGAACAGGAATTCGTCCTCGTTGCGGCCGCCGCCGCTCGGCTCAATGAACCGCCGCGTGCCATAGGCGGTCTGGTGGATGAACTGCGCGGAGTTCTTCCCCTGCAGATAGGCGCTACTCGAGATGAAGGCGAAGTCGGGCTCTTCCGGTTCGTCCGCCAACGGAGGTGGATTCTGCGCGCCCACCGGCAGCGCCGACAGCAGACAGCCCATCAGCAGGAGGAGCTCGACGCGCAAGCAATGCTCCATCAGTCCCGCAGCCGGGTCAGGGTGCGATTGAGAAGGCCTTCGAGCGCGCCGCCCTCCGGCACGCTCCCTTGCGCAAGTTCCTTTGTGCCGCCGCCCTTGCCGACCGAAGTCGGATAGAACACCGTACGGTCGAGCACCACGTGCCAGCGAGCGTCTTCGGCTGCTGGGCGCGTCTCGGGACGGGCCGCCTCGCAGGAAAGTACCTCGGCCTCAAACTCCCGCAAGAAGGAGTCCCGGTAGTACAACCTCTCGGTCATCAGTTCTTCAACGCTTCTTCCCAAGCCTCGCTGTACTTATATCCGCTGCCGGTATTGAACAACACCACGCACTGGTCGGGCTCAATCCATTTCTCAGCGACGAGCTTCCGCGCCGCCACCACCGTCGCCGCGCCCTCCGGCGCGGCAAAGATGCCTTCGAGCGCGGCCAATTCCCTGCCCGCAGCGAGCATCTCATCGTCGCTGGCGGCGACGGCGGTGCCCAGGCTGGCGCGCAGCTCGGAGAGAATCAGGAAATCGCCGAGCGCCTTGGGAACGCGCAGGCCCGCGGCAATCGTCGCGGCGTGGTCCCAGAATTCGGCGCTTTCACCGCCTTTTTCAAACGCTTCGACCAAAGGCGCACAGCCGGCCGCCTGCACCGCAACCATCCGCGGCCGGTCGAGCCCGATCCAGCCCATGGCCTCCATTTCATCGAAAGCCTTGCACATCCCGATCAACCCGACGCCGCCCCCGGTGGGATAGATGATCACATCCGGCAGCCCCGTCCCACCGGGGCCGCAGAGCTGCTCCCAGAGCTCGTAGGCCATGGTCTTTTTGCCTTCGACGCGATACGGCTCCTTCAGCGTGGAAACGTCGAACCAGCCCTCGCTGCCCTTGTGCTCGGCGACGTAGCGCCCGCAGTCGGAGATGAGCCCTTCAATGATGCGCACGTCGGCGCCGAACGCGCGGCACTCCATCACGTTTGCGGCGGGCGTATCGGTGGGCATCACGATAACGCTGCGCAGCCCTGCCCGCGCCGCGTACGCCGCCAGCGCGCCGCCCGCATTGCCGGCCGTGGGGATGGCCAGCGTCCGCGCGCCCAGCGCCCTGGCCTGCGTAACCGCCGCGGACAGCCCGCGGGCCTTGAACGACCCGGTTGGGTTGAGCCCCTCGTCCTTGACGTAGAGCTTGCCGAGGCCGAGCCGCTGGCCAAGCCGTGGGGCGTGCACCAGCGGCGTCATCCCCTCTCCCAGCGAAACCTGCTCGCCGCCCGGCAAGACCTCGGCGTAGCGCCACATCGTCGCCGGGCGACTGGCCAGGGCTTCGCGGGTCAGCGTCTTCGCAGCCGTGTGGAGGTCATACCGCGCCAGCAGCGGCTTGTTGCAGGCGCTGCACAGGTTTTGCAAGCGGTCGTGGGGATGAATTTTTTCACAGCGGGAGCACTCCAGGTGCGTCAGCGTGCTCGGCATGGCTGGCCGAGTGTAGCATACAGGCTCAGGCAGGCGCGGCCGCGTGCCTTCGCTCTCCAACCTGCACCTTCGTTTGGGTATTTCATATTCCTTGACATCACCCACCCATTAATATAAGAGTCGGTCAGCCTCTCGGAGAAGCCCCCACTATGCGGAAGCCAGCGGCCCTCGTTGCCATCATGGTCTGCGTGACGCTCTGCGTCGGCGCCCAAACGCCGCTCTCCACACTCCAGGTGCGTGTCGTTCTGATCGACAAGGACCTCAATCAAAAACCCGTGCCCAAACTGACGGTAACTCTCCGTGCCTTGGACGGCGCTGCAGGCAGTCCGTTCACGCTCAAGACCGGGCTTGATGGTAGAGGCGAGGCGGAAATCCCTTCGGGCCGCTACCTGCTCTCGACGCCTCAACCGGTGGACTTCCAGGGCAAGCAGTACTCTTGGGAGCTGGAATTGGCCGTCACTCAACCGGAACAGACCATGGAGCTGAGCAACGACAATGCAAAGGTGTCCGAGGGTAAGCCGGAGCCGCCGACACGTTCCATGGATGAATTGGCGTTCTTGTTCAAGCGCTACCAAAACAGCGTGGTGACCGTCTGGAGTGAAATTGGCCACGGAACTGGATTCATCGTGGACCCCAAAGGCCTTGTGTTGACGAACCAGCACGTTGTCGGCGCGTCCGAATATATCGCCGTCCAATTCGATGATCGGCGCAAACTGCCCGCGGTCTTGCTGAGTGCCGATCCGCGAAAAGACGTTGCCGTTCTGTGGTTCAATACCTCAGCGATTCCAGATGTTCAGATCGCCCCTATTCGAAAACCCAAGGACAATCAGGCAGCGGTCGTGGAAGGCGAGCGAGTATTCACGATTGGCAGCCCACTCAGCCAAAGAAAGATTTTGACCACGGGGATCGTCAGCAAGGTCGAGCCGCGCGCAATCATTTCCGATATCAACATCAACCCGGGCAATTCAGGCGGACCGCTTTTCAACTCTTTGGGCGTCGTCGTGGGAATCACAACGTTTGGTGAGCACGCAGAAGCAGGGCCGGGTATTTCCGGAATCATTCGGATAGAGGAAGCTGTTCCCTTAATTGACCAAGCCAGGGAGAAGACAGCTTCTGCCCGGTCTCCCGCTTCCACGCTTCTGCTGGTGGAACCAACGGATACCTTCCCACTTGATGCCATCAAGTCGGCGTTGGAGGAAGAGAACTTTAAGACCCGCCCCTACATGTTCAGCGTTGGAGACTACGAGGTCGCCTTGATTACTCCTATACTTCATTATCACCTCAGCGCAGGGAGTTCTGTAGCGGCCGCGAAGGAAAAGGAGAAACGAAATAAAAAGAAACCGGAAGCTGTGAAGGGAACCTTCCGCCCCACGGACGACCTAAAGCAATGGCAGGAATATGCCGGACAGTACAAACCCATCCTTCTTGTCAGGGCGAGTCCGAAGCTGAGAGAAACGACTGGATCGCTGTTTACCCGCGCCCTCGTTGGACCGTATGCACGCGCCAAGATCCGCTTTAAGACCGACTTTTACAAAATGCGAATCATCTGCAGTGGAAAGGAGATCACACCCATTCATCCGGGAAAGATTGCGACGGTTATCGACGTCCAGAGCGGTTTTATCAACGCCACGGATGCCACCTACCAAGGGCTGTATTCCTATCCCTTCGACGCGGTTTCTCCTGAGTGTGGGCAAGTCACCCTGGAACTTTACTCAGAGAAGAATCCGAACCAACCCACGGTAAAGGTTCTTGACAGCGACACGGTGGAACGGCTGTGGGCCGACTTCGCACCCTATCGAAAGATGCACGCGGCCTCCAAACCTTAGCCCGGCCGACAGCCGAGCCGGTCGTCATCGGCGACCCAGCTGAATGCCTCGTTTCGGTCTCTCCGTAAACCACCCCAAGCTTTGCCTGCCTCGTTCATCAGTTTCGAACCTCTGCTAGAGTCTGAAGACTGCGCGCCGCCCCAGTTCGCACCCTCCCGACAAAGGCCATCGGAACAGTGCAAGGCTCGAGCGACTTGGCGGCAGAGTCATCGCTGGAGCGGGCGAGCACTTTCGGCACGTTTATATCAACTCGGGAGAGCACCCCAGTTGAGTGCAGGCCGTTACCGCATGCGGCGCGAGGACGACTTGAGGGTTCTGATCCTCTGCGCGCCAAGGTACAATTGCAGGATGGCGGTGCGCTTGATTGCGATTGATATTGACGGGACGCTGCTGGACAGCCATTGGAGGATTCCCGAGGCGAACCGCAAGGCCATTGCCGAGGCCATTGAGCGCGGCATGGAAGTGGTCCTGGTCACCGGCCGGCGGTTCGACTTCGCGCGGCCCATCGCCGAGCAATTGCCCGGCCCGCTCACCCTGATCGTCAATAACGGCGCGCTGATCAAGGCCCGCGACGGCGCAAACCACGTCCGTCATCTGCTGCCCCGCCGGGTAGCCCGAGGCGTGCTCCAGGCCACGCCACAATTCCGCATCGGCGCGGCGGTCGTCTTCGACCGGCCGCGCGAAAACCAGGTCATCTTCGAACAGATTGATTGGGAAGACCCCGACCGCAAGGGCTACCTCGAGCGCAACCGCGAATACATCGCGCAGGCTATGCCGCTGGAATCCTGCCTGACCGAAGACCCCATCCAGGTGATGTTCAGCGGGCCCGTGGAAGCGATGCGCGAAGCGGAAAAAATCCTGCGCGCGATGCCGCTGGCCGCCGAGTTTGCCCTCGCCGTCACCGAATACGAGAGCCGCAACTTCGGCCTGGTGGACGTCATCCATCCGGCGTGCTCGAAGGGCGCGGCGCTGGCGGAATGGACCGCCCTGCGCGGCTTCCGGCGCGAGCAGGTGATGGCCATCGGCGACAATTGGAACGACCGCGAGATGCTGGAATTTGCCGGCGTGCCGGTGGTGATGGGCAATAGCGTGCCCGGGCTGAAGGCGCTGGGCTGGCGCGAGACGCTCAGCAACGACCAGAGCGGCGTGGCCGCGGCGATTGAGGCCTACGCGCTGGGGCGGACATGATGCCGAGCCAGCCGACCGCAGTGACGCCGAGAGACCGCCAGCCGAGTCCAGCCGGTTGGCGGGCCGCAGCGCGACGCTCCATCTTCATGTTGCTGGTGCACTTCGCGCTCGCGCCCGCGGCGTGGGCGGAATACGCCGTGCTGCGCAGCGGCCAGCGCTTGCACATCACCGGCTACGAGCGCGCCGGCACCACCGTGCGCTTGCAGATGGCCGGCGGCAGCGTCGCGGTGCCCGCGGAGGAGCTCGTGGCCATCGAGCCGGAGGAGTTCTTCCCCGCCCCGCCGGCGGCGAAGCTCGATTTGCCCTACGCTGAGCTGATCCGCGCTGCGGCGCAAAAGCACGGCGTGGACCAGGAGCTGATCGCCAGCGTCATCGCCGTGGAGTCTAACTTCAACCCGCGAGCGGTCTCGCCGAAGCTGGCTCGCGGGCTGATGCAGTTGCTGCCGGAAACCGCGGCGCGCTTCGGCGTCGCCGACGCGTTCGACCCCCGGCAGAACATTGACGCCGGAACGCGCTACCTGAAGGAATTGTTGGCGCGCTACAACCGCGACCTGGCGTTGACATTGGCCGCCTACAACGCCGGGCCGGACCGTGTCGAGCAGTATCGCGGCGTGCCGCCCTTCGCCGAGACGCGACGCTACGTCCGGCGCGTCACGCAGAAATTGCACCACGGCAAGAAAATCCCGCCAAAAACGAAAATCGCCGCAGCGCGATAGACGCTGCCAAGACTGGCCCACCTGGCGATACCCGGTTTTAAATCTCCGCTCGCGCTACTGGGGCGGCGGCTGTTGTGGGCGTCGCGGCATTAGCTGCGGGGATGGAGTGGGCGGAGTTCCGGCCGGAGTTCCCGGCTGGCTGGCGGCCTGCGGCTCCTTGGTCGGGTCCCAGATGAATTCCCATTCCGCGTAGGTGGTTCCGCCGTCGTACACCTTGATGGAGTGTCGCTTGACCTTGCTACCCACGCCGATGATGTTTCCTCCGATGATGGGGCCTCCCGTTCCGATGTCTGTGCCTGCGGGCGCGCCCGGTTGGGCCGCCGGCAGCGTTGCTCCCGCGCCGGGAGGTGGATTCGCGGGCGCGCCCAGCCCAGTTGGGCCAGCACCCGGCTGGCCCGCATCGGGCGGCGCGAAGCCCTGCCCGAGCGGCCCCGGCTGACCGGGCAGACCCGGCGCTGCACCGGCGGCGGGAGGTTGCAGGAGGCTCTTGCGCTTCACGCTGCCGATGAGCTGCCCGCCCGGGCCAACGTAAATCAATCGCCAACCTCCGTCCTCGCTGTTCATGGGGTCCTTGTAGGGCTTGCGGAGGAAGTGGATATCGTTTTGCGCCTTGGTGAGATCCTCCAGCGACTGCGGGAAGCGGCCGTTCTTGCGGTAAAAGAGCCGCACGGCGCGGGCATATTGCCCCCCGCGCCAGAGGAGCTCGTCTTCTTTCTCGCGCCTGCCCTCGGTAAGGATGCTGGGCGTCGCCACCGCGGCGGCGAGCATCACCAGCGCAGCGAGAAACACGACCATCAGCAGGGCGTAGCCCGCATCGCCGCGGCGGATTGGGCGGCCAGGCTTCATGCCGGCGGTCCCGGCTCCTCGAGCACCAGCGTGGCGCGGCGCCCGGAAGCAATCTCCTCGACCTCGGCGGTGCTATTTCCGATTTTGAGGAGCCGAAAACGGGTCAGCAAGATTTCGCCCTCGGCCACGATGAAGACGTCTTCGCCATTGGTGAAGAAGGCGCGGCGCGCGCCGTTCCTCGGGTCCGAGGCATAGCCGAAGAATTTGACCGGCACATCGAGCGGGGGCGGGCCTGGCGGGGTCACCGGGCCGGCCTTGGTCGGGTCCACGACCGGCTGCGGCGGCGGCAGGCTGGCGCTGAAGATGTTGCGGTGGGTGCCCTTGTATTCAAAGCCGCGGATGCGATTGAGCATGTCCAGCCGCAAGGAAGGATTCTCCAGAGGCAGGGGCTGGAACTTTTCTTCGGCGGAGGCGACTCCGGTCGCCGCCGGCGCCGGCCTCCAGGTGAAATAGAGGATCACCGTGAGGATCACCAGCAGACCCACCAAAACGCCGACTTTGACGCGGGGAGACATCATCCCGACCGGAAATAGGTGCGCAGTTGCAGGTTCAGCTTCAGGCTGCCGCCCGCGCTCGAGGCGAGCTGGAGGCCATCCAGCAGGTAAAAATTGTGCGAGCGCTCCAGGCCGTTGATGAAGTTGACCAGGCTGGGATAATCGCCTTCGACCGCGGCCGCCACTTCCACTTCGACGACGCGCCGATTGGCGATCTCGTGCTGTCGGAAAGTGACCGAATCGGTGCGCAAGCCGGCCTGCTTGGCGATCCCGTTGAGGTCGCCGACGATGGCGGAGTAGCCGCTGGAGGCCTCGCGCAGCTCATCGGTAAAGAATCGGTCGCATTCGCTCTTCACGTCTGGCAGGCGCTTCTGGATTTCCTGGGCTCGGACAACGTCGGCCTTCAGCAGGTCGCGCTGCCTTTGCAGGGCTCTGACCTGCCGGTCCAGTGCCTTGGGGTCGGCGGCCGAGGCGCGCCAGTTGACGACCACTAGCCCAAGGTCCGCCAGCAGCACGGCGGCCAGGGCCCAGCGGATGGCATTCTTCCGGCGTTGTCCTTTGCGGTTCATTTACGTTGTGGCATACCAGGCCATCAGTTCGAGGAAGACCTTGTCGGGCTCGCCGGGGCGGTTCGGGCGCGTCTCCGACAGTACCTGGATGCGCGAGAACTCTTTGGAAGCCTCCAGCGCGCGCAGAAACTTCAGCTTGCTCTCGTCGCTGAGCGCGCCGACCACCAGCTTCACTTCCACGCGCCCCGCGCCCATCTTGGGCGAGATGCTGACAACGCGCACGCCCTCCGGGAGACTATGTTCCAGGTCCATGAAGATTTTCGTCCAGGGGAAGCTGCGCTGCTCGATCAGCGTGTTCAGGAAAGCGGAACGCTCGCGAAGCTGGCGGATGTCCGGCTGGATGAAGTAGGCCTCGAGCCTCCGGCGCTCGCCGCGGAGGTCGTCCAGCTCCTTTTCCAGCTTGGCGAGCTCGTTGTGCAGCGCCTTCTCCTTTTGCCGGGCGCTATAGAAATTCCAGGAAAACAGCACCAGCGCGACCACCGCGATCGTGCCCACCAAGGCGGCTCCCACGGCGAATGGCCGGTGGTTTTCGAACGGCGAAGTGGCGAGATTCAGGCGAACTTTCATGGCAGCGTTTGGGCGCCTCAGGCGCCGCGGTTCAGCCTCCAGCCGATCAACGCACCCAGTTGCCGGTCGGCCAGCGGGCGCTCATCCTCGCTGATGCGGCCTTCCATGGCCGCCGAGGCCAGCAGCTCCCCCACCGGGCAGCGCAATTCCTCTTCGAGCGGCCGGCGGAACTCCTCCAGGCGCCCGGCCAGGCCCCCCAGGCGCACCGCCTGGATGCCCTCGCTCCAGAAATCCTGGTAATAAGCCGCCACGGGGTAGATTTCGTCGAGCAGGGCTTGCGGGCCAAGTCGCGCCGCGTCGCTGGGCAGTTCGGTGCAGCGATAGCCGCAAAGCACGCCGCCGCGGACGATCGCAGTGGTGAGCGTCGTGCCGGAGACGCGCGCCAGCAGAGTGGGCCGGCGGTCGTCCAGCAGTGGGATGGAGGCCAGCGTGGAGCTCATCACCACGCCCGGCGTCATCCCCGCCGATTCGGCCAGCTGCTCGTATTCGCGCACAATGCGCAGGCGCGCCAGGCCGGTGACAATATCCACGCCTTCGTCCCGCGGCGCCTGGCGCATGTAGGAGACCAGCGTCTCTTCCGCCTCAAACGGCACGCTCTTCTTCAGCTTCCAGCGCAGCATGGGGACGGCTTCAGCCGCCGCCCACGGGAACTCGTCGAAATGCAGCACGAAAATGCGGATCACCGGGTCCGGCACCAGCAGCGCCAGTTCCTGCCCGCGGGCGCGCAAGCGCGCAAACACCTGGCCCACAGCGGCGCGCACGGCCGCGGCGTTGGCCAGATTCGTCTCCACCGCCGAGGGAACAATCGCGCCGTCCGGCAACGGCTCGACGGCAAACCCTTCCAGGCCCGTGCCGCCGCGCGTCCAACGCGCCGCGGCCACATACCCAGGCGCGATTTCGCAAGCCAAGGCCGGGTGGGGGATGGCCTCGAGCCAGCGGCTGACGCGGCGCACCAGCCCGCTGCGGTAGATCCCGTCGCGCACTCCGCCCGCGCTACTCAATGAAGGTCACCTTGTTGATCTCGCGGAGGGTGGTCAAGCCCGCCACCACCTTGGAGAGCCCCGATTCCCGCAGGAACGTCATGCCCTCATTGCGCGCCGCGCGCTTGATCTCCGAAGTCGGCCGGCGGTTGATGATCATCTCGCGGATGCGGTCGGAGAGGTCCAGGAGCTCAGAAATGGCGAACCGTCCGTGATAGCCCGTGCCGGAGCATTCCAGACACCCCGCGCCCTCGTACAGCGGCACGCCCGACCACTTGGCCGGCTCGAGCCCCGATTCCTCCAGCACCCGCGGCGGATAGTGGACCTCTTTCTTGCAGTTCTCGCAGATGGAGCGCACCAGCCGCTGCGCCAGGATGCAGTTGAGCGCCGAAACGAAGTTGTAGGGTTCCACACCCATATTGATGAACCGGCCGATGACGTCGGTGACGTTGTTGGCATGCACGGTGGTGAACACCAGGTGGCCGGTGAGCGCCGACTGGATGGCGATCTGCGCCGTTTCCTGGTCGCGGATCTCGCCGACCATGATCTTGTCGGGGTCGTGGCGCAGGATGGAGCGCAAGCCGCGGGCAAACGTCAGGCCTTTCTTCTCGTTCACGGGAATCTGCGTGATCCCGCGGATCTGGTATTCCACCGGGTCCTCGATGGTGATGATCTTGTCCTCGTCGGTCTTGATCTCGTTGATGGC
>Ga0209515_10000136_pt1 | contig 134222 bp, 128 predicted proteins | sample Subgroupgradi54m_FD_187454 | JGI IMG/M metagenome (GOLD analysis project Ga0209515, IMG submission 187454) | Subsurface groundwater microbial communities from S. Glens Falls, New York, USA - GMW60B uncontaminated upgradient, 5.4 m (SPAdes)... ... | reverse complement strand
ACTGGAAGTTGCGCAAGCGATTCAATCAATTTCCTCCCGCGCTGAGGTGCGAATGTGGCCGAAAGCCGTTAAAGACATTCAGGAGATTGTTTATATTGAAGACGACAGGAACTATACGATTTCAGCTGAAAAGATTGTTGAAAAGCTAATGAAAATCAAGTTTTTGAATCAAGGCGTGCAATTAAAATCCTTTAAACATATTGCCGCAGCTCGTGAATATTTAACCTCTGAGGAAGTTCAAAACGACAATGTCGTTCGAGTTATTATTCAGGATTTAACCGTGCCCAAAAATAGTCACGATACAGATTTTGGTTATTCAGATTTTAACGGTCTTAACTTTGCGCAAGAATTAAACCTTCCGGCACTTTCTCCTAAAAAACATTTTCCAATCGTGATAGCAAGCGATGGAATTTTATTTACGGCCGAGGAAAAGCTTATCAGCGCAAGAGAAGCTGAACAAATCGCCGGATTCTCAAAAAATAAACCGGCCACCATAGAGGGTTTATTAGAAATTTTAAATGTTGTTATTAATCATTCTTCCCGCGCTGAGCTGCGTGGAGAAGAGCAAGATAAAAAATGGAATCCAGCTGAAATTAAAATCATCAAACAATTTATCGAAAGAAAGGGGCCAAAACTTATTTTGTTTGGAGGCAATGCAGGGGCAGGAAAAACTACTCTTGCAAAAACTTTTGTTAGAACCTGGCATTTAATTGATCGACCTTATTTGACAGGAATTGGAGGATATTTTGACGACGTTTTTGATTATTATAAGAAACCTTTTTTGGACCCAGTTGTTTCTTATCACTTTGGATTTCCTTATGATTTGCTTGAAAGTGATTTAATTAAAGAAAGAAAGAATGGTCGGCTCAAGGCAACAGATTCTTTCCAACTTGATTATTTTGCTGTATTTCTATATCACTACCGAGACAAACTTTTTGCAGGAAAAAACAACGTGTTGATGGTGGATTATGCTAGTTCACACGAATGGCTCAGATACTATAAGCAGTGGCTTCGATTAGGAAATATTGATCAAACTTTTTTTGAAATCCCCATTCTTAAAGTTAAAGTTGAAAAATTACTCTCCGGAAAACGCATTTTAACTTTTCAAGAAACAACGATAGGAAAGGATCGCGAAGTCGCTCTTGATCGCCTGAAAGATGCACTCGCCAGAGCGGATGCTCAAAAGAAAAGGAGTGAAGTGCGTGAACGAACTTTAAGTATGCGGCCAGAACAAATGGTTCGGCAAATCAGATATGAAACTCAGCCGGTAAATGTTTTTGTCAACGCAGAAGATTTTTCAAATTTATCTCAAGCTCAAAAGAATGAATATCTTTACGCTGCATTAACCAGCAAAGGCTTGCACCTTATTATCTATAACGAAAAAAATCAAGTTCATGATAAAGAATTGGATCAATTGCTCAAACTTGAGCATGTTAAGAGAACCGCCGAAGGTCTTAATCAAGCGCTCGCAACTTATGGAAAGCTAAACATTCCGAATATTCATCTTTCGAAAACAGTTCATCCTGCCGAAGAAATTGTCCGCAATTTAAAACAAGTTATCTTCTTCAAACAACTCGGAGATAAATCAGGAACTCTTGCTGTCGCTCTGCTTTGGACGTTTTCTCACGAATCAGCTGCATGGGGAGTTAGTCAGGGTGCAGATAAATTCTGGACCGTTACAGAATCGATGGTTGATACGCTTCAAAAAAGCTACGATCAAAACCTCGTTTTTGCCTGGGCTGCTTAATTACTCCTATTATCAGGTAGCGAATTTCAACCGCGTTGTTTTTTTCCTCCGCTTCCTATAATATAAAAGCATGAAGATCCTGAACCTGACGATCCTTTCATTCCTACTACTATTAATGAAGCTCTCCTACGCTGGAGTCCCAGAGACCGAACCGGTTTCTATTGAACGCGTGATGGACGGCGATACCTTTCGGCTTTTAAACGGTCAGAAATTAAAACTTGCCGGTGTCAAGACAGCGGAACTTCACGACACTCCCAAATTGCCGCAGGAAGCACGGCGGTTTAATAAAGAAATCTGGGCGTTCAGGTCATTGGGAGGTCAAGCGGAAAATCTTGCTCAGCGTTTGGTCAAACAGGCAAATAAGGAATTGTTCATTGAATCCTCAACTCAAGCCGTTGATGAACAAGGAAATCTTCTGGCCTATGTTCATATTCCAGTATCGAAACTCGATCCGGGAATGACCCCGGATGGCGAAGTGATTACAGAACAAAATGGGAATTATCAAATTTTTCTGAACGCCTATTTATTAAAAATCGGTTTGGCCGAATTGGTGCCTTCTTTGCTGGATCAAAAGTACAAGGATTTATTTTCGAAACTTGAAGCCGAAGCGAAGCAAAACAAAAAAGGATTGTGGGCATGAATTGTCCGGTATGTCATGATCCAATGGTGGTTTTGGAATGGGATCAGGCGGAAGTTGACCACTGTCTTTCCTGCAAGGGAACTTGGCTGGATCGAGGTGAGTTGGAATTGCTTCTGGAATCCAATGAAGAAAAAAATCAGATCCTTTCTTCATTTCGAAAATGTGCACTCGCACCCAATGTGCGGAGCACTTCACTGCGCGCCTTTGCGCGAGCACTTTTCGGGATGAGCTTGACGCTCATCTCCGAAAGTGTTCGGGAAGAACGTGACGTTCTTCTCCGAAAACGTGAAAAACAGAATCAAAAAACCAGAAAATGTCCGATTTGTTTAAAAAAAATGGAACAAATTATTTGCGGCCAAAACGAAAAACTTCAAATTGACCGATGCATTAAGAATGATGGATTTTGGTTTGATGCAGGAGAACTTGAGGCTATTTTAAAAACCGGTTTTTTTATTCATGGTTCAAAAGTTTCGAATTGGCTGAGCACTATTTTTTCAAAGACGTTACACCAAACACATTCATAGGAGGAATCGATGGCAGCTTTGTGGATTATTCTAGGCGTTGTTGGGCTGGTTATTTTACTCGGAGTCGGCACGTATAATTCTTTGATCGGTCTGAAAAATCAGGTTTCAAACAGTTGGTCACAGATCGACGTTCAGTTGAAAAGACGACATGACCTGATTCCGAATTTAATTGAAACGGTAAAAGGATATGTTCAGCATGAAAGAGGAACGCTCGAGGCGCTCACTCGCGCGCGAACTCAAGCAGTAGGTGCACAAAGTGTGAATGAAAAATCTCAGGTGGAAAATGCTTTGAGCGGAGCGATCGGCCGGCTATTGGCCGTGGTTGAAAATTATCCGGATTTAAAAGCCAACCAGAATTTTTTATCGCTTCAGGAAGAACTGGGCTCCACTGAAAATAAAATTGCCTTTGCCAGACAGAATTACAATGATCAAGTTCTTTCTTTGAACAACAAAATCAACATGTTTCCGTCGAATGTTATCGCCGGATTTTTTCATTTTAAAACTGAACCTTTCTTTCAATTGGAAGATAAAAGCGAAAAAGAACTTCCGAAGGTCAGTTTTTCTTGAAGATGGCTGAACAATATTTCCTTTCCCCTTTATGGGGGAAGGTTAGGATGGGGGTTCGTTCCGTTTTTAATCCCCCCACCTTAGTCCTCCCCCACAAGGGGGGAGGAAATAAGCGTTGTAATTACTCCGTATTCCAAAGTTGTTGTTTTGTAGGTTATCTTCTAAAGTCTCTATGTGGGAACTAATCCAGCGGAATAAACAAAAATCATTTCTGCTTTTTGTAACAATGGGAGTCTGTTTGCTGCTCTTAGGCTACGTTATCGGCGAAGCTTTTGGCGGGGCTTTCTTTGGAATGTCGATCGCATTCGTCGTTTGGTTTTTCCTTTCCTTGATCGGTTATTTTTCAGGCGATCAAATTCTCTTGTCAGTGAGTCATGCCAAAGAAGTGACCGAGAATGTGCATCCACAGCTGTTTAACGTGGTGGATGAAATGAGAATTGCTGCCAATTTAAACGCGATGCCGAAAATTTATATCATCGATGAATTTGCGCCAAATGCTTTTGCAACCGGACGAAACCCTGAGAAAAGTGCCATTGCGATTACGGCAGGACTTCTTTCTAAATTAAACCGCGACGAACTTCAAGGTGTCGTTGCTCATGAAATGTCGCATGTTATGAATCGCGACGTTTTGTTTATGACATTTGCCGGAATCATGCTGGGCAGCATTGTTTTGATTTCTGATTTATTTTTGCGCGGCGGAAGATATTCAATGGGCTCTTCCAGGCGATATCGATCATCAGAAAACGAAAGAGGCGGCCAGGGCCAGGCGCTCATTATCGTGATTGCGCTTATCTTTGCGATTCTTGCTCCGCTTTTGGCGCGGCTTCTTTACTTTGCCATTTCAAGAAACCGGGAATATTTGGCTGATGCTTCCGGCGTTCGCTTGACTCGTTATCCGGAAGGATTAGCCGGAGCGCTTGAGAAAATTTCAAAGAGTAATGAAGAATTAACTTCTGCAAATCAAGTCACAGCGCCGATGTATATTGCAAATCCATTTCGCCAAACCGCCGAGCATTTTACTGGATTGTTGGATACTCATCCGCCGATTGAAAAAAGAATTCAAATTTTAAGACAAATGATGCACAGCGCTGATTATTCCAGTTATCAAAAAGCTTATTCTTCCGTCACTGGACAATCGACTTTGCTGCCGCCGTCTGCACTCAAAGAAAACGAAGTCATTCCGGTTAAAAAAGCTTCAGAAGCCGAGCCGGTCGAACCAAAATCAATCAAGGAAGAAATGCGCGAAGCAGGTGATCTGACACGCGCCGTAAATCGTTTTGCATTTTTGACCTGTGTGTGCGGTCTTAAAATTAAAATTCCTCCCAATTTTAAAAAACCCAACATTATTTGTCCTAGATGTTGGCACAATCTTGCGAATCCTTTGCTTCAGACCACAACCTCATCCAATTGAAAAATCTCTGCATGATTCCGTTTCGCATATTCGGGGATGACAAATACTGCCGAATCAGATAAAATTTTTAACTCTTAAGGCGGCGTAGCTCAGTTGGCAGAGCAAGGGACTCATAAGCCCTGGGTCAGTGGTTCGATTCCACTCGCCGCCATTTTTGTTTTCCTTGGAAAACAAAAATGACTGCACCGATCCCATTTCATTTCTTGATTGGTGCCGCCACCATTTGCCTTGAGCTCGGTTGGAGCGAAAGGACAAATAGCACCAAAACGATTGGTTTTGGTGTCGACTATGACCACATTTTTTTATTCCATCTCATCTAAAGCAATTAATGCTTTCGAAGTGCCCTCTGTAACTTTTGTCATGAAAGGAAGATTCAAAGTTTCAATCGTATCGTTTGCGCCGTGATAATTTGGATTTCGGTAAAACGAAGTATCGGTAATCAAAAGCGCTGGAAAGCCTCGATCCCAAAAAGGGGAATGATCACTTAAACGAGTGGCAGGAACCGGAATTCCATTAAATGGTAAAATCAATTTTTCAATGGGTAAGTCCGAAATCGATTTCATTTCTGTTTTAAATGTATTTGCAAGTTTGATCGAACGCATGTTTCCGACAATTCCGATAAAGTTTCCGACATTTGGAAAAAAGAAACCAAATCCAGGAGGCAGCTTTTGACTTTTCGGTTCATCCGAAACATATCCGACCATTTCAAGCGAAATCATTCCGTGGACTTTTATTTTTTCCTCTTTTAATTTTTCGGCATAGGCATTGGAACCAATCATGTTCCATTCTTCCATGTGAAAGCCGATGAATTCGATTGTGTGATTCCAAGAACGGTCCGCCAAGATTCTCGCAAGTTCCAACATGACGGCCACTCCGCTTGCATTATCATCAGCGCCGGGTGAACCGGGAACTGAATCGAAATGTGCGCCAACGATAATTTTATCGTTTGATCTCATTCCTTTTTTTCTGGCAATGATATTGTCATAAGTTTTGCCGGAGAATGAAAACGGGTATCGCTCAATTTCATATCCTAGTTTTTTAAAAGTGTCTTCAATATAGCGCAGGACTTTATTTAAGTGTTGATCACTTGAATATGGTCTGCGTTCACCAACGATTTGTTCCAAATGGCGGCGAATTGAATGTTCATCAGGCAGTTTCATTTCTGCACTTCCTTTTGAAGTGGGATTGGTAACCAAAAGTAAGGACAAAACCGTCATTGCGAGCCCGCTGAAGGCGGGCGCGGCAATCTCCAAATTTTTAGATTGCTTCGGCTTCATTTTGTACGTTGCCTCGCAATGACGTGGAGCTATTTTAAACCAATGTTATAATGTTGTCGCTATGATTAAAGATTCTTTGATTAAAACCATCCGGAAATTCCGAATGATTGAAAAAGGGGAAACGGTTTTTGTGGGCGTTTCCGGCGGATGCGATTCAAGCGTTCTACTTCATTTGCTTCTGGATTTGGCGGCTTCATGGAAACTCAAATTGGGAATTCTTCACATCAATCATCAGTTAAGAGGAAAAGCATCTGATCAGGATGAAGCTTTTGTCCGTTCCATGGCCAAAAAATATAAAATTCCATTTTATCCAACTCGTGTCAAAGTCAAGGAATTAGCACGTCAGCAAAAAATGTCGCTCGAAGAAGCCGCCCGTTCGGCGCGTTATCATTTTTTTGAACAACTGGTAAAATCAAAAGGAGCACAAAGACTGACGGTGGCTCATACATTGGATGATCAAGCTGAAACCGTATTGATGCGGATTATTAACGGAACAGGACTTCAAGGTTTGCAAGCGATCCGGCCGAAACGAAAATTAAACAGTGCTTATTTAGTCAGGCCACTCATCGAAATTTCAAGAAAAGAAATTCGCGCCTATGCAAAAGAAAAACAAATTCGATTTCGAGAAGATAAAACCAATCGCTCCCTTCGATTTGTCCGAAATAAAATTCGATTGAAATTAATTCCGTTCATCGAAAAATCATTGAATCCTCAAGTGAAGAAGGCTTTGGCGCGGTTGCCGCATTTGTTGGATGTGGATTTAAGTTTTCTGGATGAAACCGCCGTTGCGTTTTATCAACGCCTTGCTCTTCATGAAGAAAATCAGCAGATTTCATTTCCTAAAAAATCATTTCTTCAATTGAAACCGTCGATTCAATATCGCTTGATCCAGCGCGCGCTCAACAAATTAGGAAATGCCGAATTGGACTTTGATCATTGGAATCAATTTCTGGGATTTCTGACAACAACGCCGCGTTTTAAATTTCAGTTCCCAAAAAAAATCATTGCGGCGGTTTCATCAGAAAATATTCAAATCCGGGACGGCAAAAAAACTCAAGCGTTGTTTTTTTACTCATTAGAAGCGGGAGAATCCGTTTATATTTCAGAACTAAATGCTACAGTTTCCAGTCAAATCCTTTCCAAAAAACCGAAAACGATTCACAAGACAAATAAAAGTTTTGAAATTTTTAACGGCAATCTTCTTTCATTTCCTCTGACGATTCGAAATCGCAAACCGGGAGATCGATTTCAACCGCTCGGCCAACAAAAATCACTGAAGTTAAAAGGATTTTTGATTGGCAAACGCATTCCGGTGGAAAAAAGAGATCGTTTACCGATTGTACTTTCAGGAAATCAGATTGTTTGGGTGGCGGGAGTAGCGATGAGTGATCGCTTTAAAATTACACCTAAAACGAGCCGTTTTATACAGCTGACATTAAAGCCCGGGAATCAGATTTAAGTTCAATTATCCCAAACGGTTACAAATTGCTTGCCGACCCCTACCTTTACTGTTAAAATGACAACTTATGGAAAGTAAAGATCCAAAATCAAATAAAGCAGATTATAAAGAAGGTTCGCAAAGTCCGCGCTCTCCGCTTCCCAAGCGTCCCAACCCCTCGCAAAAAGGTCCGGATTCAGAGCGTCGCAGACTGATTGCATTTCTTGTCATTCCACTCGTATTTTTTGTGCTGCTTCAAATTTTTGTTCTTCCGAAAATGGAAATGAAACAGCTTTCGTACAGCGCCTTTTATGACATGCTGACCAAAAATCCATCCAGCGGAGAAATTGAATCCGCCGAACTGGTAGAAAACACGGTCCGCGGAAAATTAAAAGACGGTTCTTACTTTCAAGTGAACACTCCACTAAATGATCTGGAACTTATTCCGCTTTTAAGACGAAATGTTCAAAATTTTAATGTCAATCCGCCGCAGGTATTTTGGCGGAATTTGGTTTACTCAGTTCTTCCAGTTTTACTTTTAATTGGATTCTTTTGGTTCTTTGTTTACCGTGGAGTTCAACAGGGCGGCGGAAAAATTTTCTCCTTTGGAAAATCTCGTGCTCGTTTGTCCGGAGATCGTGAACGTATTACTTTTAAAGACGTAGCCGGGGTGGACGAAGCAAAAGAAGAACTTCAGGAAATTATTGAATTTTTAAAAGACCCTGGAAAATTTACGCGTCTCGGCGGAAAAATTCCAAAAGGTGTTCTTCTTCTCGGTCCTCCGGGAACCGGAAAGACATTGCTTGCAAAAGCCGTTGCTGGTGAAGCTAATGTACCGTTTTATTCAATTAGCGGATCTGATTTCGTTGAAATGTTTGTCGGCGTCGGCGCTGCCCGTGTGCGTGATTTATTTGAACAGGGAAAGCGCGCTGCCAAAACGAGCGGCCGCGGAGCCATTATTTTTATCGACGAAATTGATGCCGTTGGTCGTCAGCGATTTGCCGGAATTGGTGGCGGTCATGATGAACGCGAACAAACGCTCAATGCTTTGCTGGTTGAAATGGATGGTTTCGATACTCAAGTGGGCATTATTTTAATCGGCGCCACCAATCGTCCTGATGTTTTGGATCCTGCATTGCTTCGTCCGGGACGTTTTGATCGTCAGATCGTGGTCGATCGTCCGGATATTAAAGGCCGTGAAGAAATTTTAAAAATTCATACTCGGAATATCAAACTTTCCAAAGATGCCAATTTAAATAAACTTGCTCGTCAAACGCCTGGATTTTCCGGTGCGGATCTTGCCAACTTGGTTAACGAAGCGGCGCTGATTTCAGCGCGTTATGGAAAGACTGAAGTGAGCCAGCCGGAACTTGAAAGTTCCATTGAACGTGTGATGGCCGGACCTGAGCGCAAATCCCGCGTGATTTCCAAAGAAGAAAAAGAAATTGTTGCTGTTCATGAATCGGGTCACGCAATTCTGACTTTGCTTGTGATGGGTGCAACCGATCAGCTCCACAAAGTGTCCATCATTCCACGCGGTCATGCGGCATTAGGCTATACACTCCATCTTCCCCTCGAAGACCGGTATTTGGTTCGAGAAAAAGAATTGCAAGATAAAATTACGGTTTTACTTGGCGGCCGGGTTGCTGAGGAATTAATTTTCAATCAAATCACCACCGGTGCTCACAATGACCTTGAAGTTGCAACGGATTATGCCCACCGAATGGTTTGTGAATATGGAATGAGCAAACGTTTGGGTCATTTAACGTTTGGAAACAAAGACCGCGAAGTATTTTTGGGCCGTGATTTGATGCGTGATAAAAACTATTCTGAAACAACAGCCGTTGTGATTGATCAGGAAGTGCGCCGGATCGTGGATGAATGCTACGTCCGCGCCAAACGCACGCTCGAAGAAAATTTGGACAAACTCAGGAAATTATCAGGCAGGTTGTTGGAGAAAGAAGTTTTAGACAGTGAAGAAGTTAAGCAGATTATTGGTATCACGAATCACCTTCCAAAGGTGGACTCATCCGATTCAGTTGAAAAAAGTCCGCTGAAGCAGCCGAACTTAGGTTCATAGCAACACCCGTTATCCTTCATTTGATATGGTTTGGAAAATAAGAAACCTAACCCTTACCTTTGATCGTCCCGTGATGATGGGAATCTTGAATGTCACACCTGATTCTTTTTATGACGGCGGAAAGTTTTTTAATCCGGATCAAGCCGTTGAACAAGCGCGAAGACTCATTCAAGACGGTGCTGATATTTTGGATCTGGGTGCCGAATCCACGCGGCCGGGTGCAAAGCTGGTTTCTGAAGAAGAGGAAATCAGCCGTTTACTTCCAGTTTTGGAAAAATTAAAAACTCAATTTCAAATTCCAATATCTGTCGATACTACCAAATCAGGCGTCGCTAGAAAAGCACTTGAGTCGGGCGCTCACATCATTAATGACGTCAGCGGGCTCCGTCACGATCCAAAACTGGCTGAAGTGGTTCATGAATTTAATGCCGGCTTGGTTTTAATGCACCGGCGCGGAACATCGGAAACCATGCAGCTCTTGACCGATTACCGAGATTTAATGGAAGACATCAATCGAGAACTTTCAGAAAGTATGGAACTTGCTGAATCAAGTGGAGTATCAGCCGATCAAATTGTTCTCGATCCGGGAATTGGATTTTCGAAAACAGCAGAACAAAATTTGGAAGTGCTGGAACGTTTAAATGAACTGAGCCGGTTAGAGCGGCCGATATTAATCGGACCTTCCCGGAAATCATTTATTCATTCGGTGACGAAAGCGCCGCCAGATAAAAGATTGTTTGGAACTGTCGCAGCCTGCGTTCTGGCTTATGAGCGCGGCGCAAAAATTTTTAGAGTTCATGACGTCTGGGCCATTAAGGAAGCGCTTTCGACAAGTGAAGCAATTATTAATTCCAAATCAGGAAAACGGGTTTCATTATGATCCCCCACCACTTTCTTATGATACCCGTTATCAAAAAATTTTTGATAAATGAAAAGTACAATGCATATCTTCGTAAAATTACTGTTCAATTAGAAAGTGGTGGGGGATGAGCGGTCATTCAAAATGGGCCAGTATCAAGCACAAGAAGGCTTTGGTTGATGCAAAGCGCGGAAAGATATTTACGAAATTTATCCGCGAAATTACCGTTGCCGCAAAAACAGGCGGAGGCGATCCCGGTTCAAATCCCCGGCTTCGCACTGCTATTGCCAGCGCTAAAAGTGCCAACATGCCCGTCGATAATATTGACAGGGCCATTAAAAAAGGCACCGGTGCTCTGGAAGGTGTCAATTACGAAGAAGTGTTTTATGAAGGTTACGGACCGGAAGGTGTTGCCGTATATGTTCAATGCTTAACTGACAACAAAAATCGAACGGCGTCTGAAATACGAAACATTTTTTCAAAAAAATCCGGCAATATGGCTGGCGCTGGTTCAGTCGCGTGGTTGTTTGAAAAAAGAGGTTTGATTGTCGTTCATGAAAGCAAAGCCAATGAAGATCAATTAATGGAGCTCGTCCTGAATGCCGGAGCCGAAGATTTGTCCAAAGCGGATGATAAATTTGAAATTTTAACAAACCCATCCGAATTTGAAGCTGTTAAGAAAGCGCTTGAAGATGCAAAAATTAATTATGAATCAGCAGACATTCATTTTATTCCCAAAAATTTAGTTTCGGTCAACGCAACTCATGCGAGACAAGTGCTGACATTGATTGAATCGCTCGAAGATCATGATGATGTTCAGAATGTGTATGCGAATTGCGATATTCCGGATGAGGTGATGAAAGAGATTAATGTATAAATATAGTTTTTCCCTCTCCCCTTTTGAGGGAGAGGGCAGGACCTTTATCCTCTCCCAAAGGGAGAGGAGAGAGAAACTCGCAATGATGTTTCATAGGTGAACAAATGCGGATTGCCGGAGTAGATCCAGGAACGATTGAAACAGGTGTCGGGATTATTGAAATTAACGGAAACCGGCCGACTGTGCTTTTTTCCTGTTCCATTCACGCACATCGCGCCAAAACCATTGCCGATCGTCTTGAAATTATTTACAGCGTACTTAAAACGACTTTCGAAGAATGGAAACCGGAAGTTTTGGCGCTTGAAAATGTTTTCTTTCAAAAAGATTTTAAAGCGGCTGTGAAGGTTGGAGAAGCAAGAGCAGTTGCAATGTTGGCCGCCACCTTAAATCGGATTCCGGTGATGGAATATCCTCCAGCTCGAGTGAAGCAATCGATTTGTTCAAACGGCCGCGCGACAAAAGATCAAATTCAATTTATGGTGAGGCAATTGCTTAATTTTCGCGGACCGTTAACGGCTGATTCATCGGATGCACTGGCCGTTGCGCTATGTCATTATCATTGTTACAAATTCGAACGAATTAAAAAAGAGTTCAGCCATGTATAACTATCTTTCCGGAATTCTGGCCGAAAAATTACCCACCATTGTTACGATTGACGTAAACGGAATCGGTTTTCAATTGATTGTTCCTTTGTCAACTTCTCAAAAATTACCGCCCATCGGTCAAAAGGTAAAATTGCTGACGCATCACGTTGTTCGCGAAGACGCAGAACTTTTATTTGGATTTGGAACCGAAGAAGAAAGATCCTTATTTAAACTTTTACTTAGCGTCTCCGGAATCGGACCAAAATCAGCCGTTACTATTTTATCCGGTTTGGGCTTGAATGAATTAAAACGGGCCATTGTGAATGGTTCTGTTCCGGCTTTGACGGCAATATCAGGAATCGGAAAAAAAACGGCTGAGCGGATTATTATCGAACTTCGGGAAAAAGTGGTTGTCGAAGGCCGCGGTGAAGATGGTAAAACCGAACCGTCTTCAAAAGATGATGTGTTGATCCAGGATTCTCTGAGAGCGCTTGTTTCGTTAGGTTACACGAAACAAAATGCCAAGACAGCAATTGAAAAAGTACTAAAATCTAAATCGACGGATAAGTGGACGCCAGAATCATTAATTCGCGAATCCCTAAAACAAATTCAGTACGCATAATGTAATAAATAGCGTCATTGCGAGGAGACCAAAGGCCGACGAAGCAATCTCAATCTGTCATTCCCGCGAAAGCGGGAATCCAAGACCATGGATCCCCGATTAAAACATTCTGGGATGACACTTGGTGTCAGATTGCTTCAGCATTGCTTTGAAACGCTGCTTCGCAATGACGGTACATGAGAATCTTATATGGAAGAAGAGCGACTGGTTTCGCAGACTTTGAAAGAAGAAGATTTTGAGTTTGAGGCGTCGCTTCGTCCGACTCAATTCGATGAGTTTGTGGGGCAAGATAAAATCAAACAGAATCTGTGTGTTTATATTGAAGCGGCCAAAAAGCGAAAAGAATCTTTGGATCATGTTTTACTTTTCGGCCCTCCGGGACTTGGAAAGACAACGATTGCGCATTTGATTGCGAAAGAAATGAATGCCAACATTCGAATCACATCAGGCCCGGTTCTCGAACGAGCCGGAGATTTGGCCGGACTTCTCACAAATTTGGAAAAAGGCGACATTTTGTTTATCGATGAAATTCACCGGCTTTCGCATGTTGTTGAAGAATATCTTTATCCGGCGATGGAAGATTATTTCTTGGACATCATGCTTGATAAAGGACCGAATGCGAGATCGGTCAGAATTAATCTTCCTCCATTTACTTTGATCGGCGCCACCACGCGGAGCGGACTTTTAACGTCACCGCTTCGTTCACGCTTTGGAATTGTGGAGCGGCTTAATTATTATCAGGATGATGAATTGACGCAGATCGTTTTCAGGTCCGCGAAAATTTTAAATATCGAAATAGATCCCAATGGAGCTCAGGAAATTGCGCGAAGAGCGCGCGGGACTCCGCGAATCGCAAATCGTTTGCTGCGCCGTGTCCGAGATTTTGCGCAAGTCAAAGCCGATGGGATTATTACTGCTCAAGTAGCCGATCGCGCGCTCAAAATGCTTGAGGTGGATGAAGCGGGGCTGGATCAAATGGACAAGCGGATTATTAAATATTTATTTAATGAATGTGACGGCGGACCGGTTGGTTTGAATACCCTTGCGGTTGTCATTGGCGAGGACAGCGAAACGTTAGAGGAAATTTACGAGCCTTATTTAATCCAAAAAGGTTTTTTGAAGCGGACTTCTTCCGGCCGGGTCTTGACAAAATTGGCTTATAGTCATTTCGGTATCGAACCGACCAAGCGCCAAAAAGAGCTTTGGTAACGGAATGAATCAAATCGGAAAAACATTTATTATTTTTGGCGGAGTTTTTATTTTGGTCGGCTTTTTGCTTCAGTTGTTTGGAAAAATACCGCTCATCGGCCAATTGCCGGGTGATGTTTATATTCGAAAGGGCTCATTCACATTTTATTTTCCGATTGTTACTTCTTTATTGATTAGTTTGTTCTTATCTTTGGCCATTAATCTTTTTTGGAGAAGATAAATTATGCCTTCGGTTATTTTGTGGAAAGCAGTGCTCGAAATCTCCTTTATCTGGGTCTTGATTTATTTCATGATCCGGTTTTTGCAGGGCACTCGCGCAGTTCAGGTTTTGACCGGATTAATTATTTTGGTCATTATTTTTAACGTTGCCAAAATTCTCGAGCTCAGCACGATCAATTGGGTCCTGACCAAATTATTTGCGGTCGGTGTTTTGGCATTCTTGATTTTATTCCAGCCTGAATTACGCCGCGGTCTTGCGCGCATCGGACAAAATACAATCTTCAACCCTTTTTTGAAAAAAGGCGGTACGGTGGATGAAGTGGGGGAAGCTTGCCAGCGCATGTCCAAAATGAAACGTGGTGCGTTGATTGCTATCGAACGCGAAGCCGGGCTTAAGAATTATATTGAAAGCGGAATTTCGCTGGATGCCAAAATCAGTGCCGAACTATTAATTACCATCTTTGCCACAAACACACCGACACATGACGGGGCAGTGGTGATCGAAGGTGACCGGATTTCTTCGGCTGGTTCGCTTTTTCCTCTGAGTCAAAATCCGACAATTTCAAGAAGTTTGGGAACGCGTCACCGTGCAGCGATCGGATTGACGGAAGAGACTGACGCAGTTGTGGTGGTTGTTTCCGAAGAAACCGGAGCGATTTCCGTTTCGGTTTATGGAAAATTGACGCGTGATCTGGACGAAGAAGGTCTTAAGCGGGTGCTTAAGAGTTTGTTCAGACCCGAGGAGCGCGGAAAAGCATTTTTGGATTATGTTCAGCAGAGATTTCGTTTTACGACGTTTACCAAACGTGAAGGAGATGCGAAAGCAGAATGATTCCACTACCTCCTTGCAAAGATCGTGCTAATGAAGAAAGAACATCAGCACGTTCTTTCATTTCTGAAACAAAAATTTTGTCCCATTACCTGTTCATACTCAAAGCAAAAAAAATGATGGGACAAAACAAGGAGGTAGTGGGATGAAGTGGTTTGGGTGGCTCACTGACAATTGGGGACTTAAAATTGTTTCGCTCATTCTTGCCGTCGGCTTCTGGTTTTATGTCGTCGGTGAAGAAAGCGTTGAATTTACAAAAACAATTCCCATTGAAATTATTGCGCCAAACGAAAAATTAAGCATTGTCAAAAGTTCCACTTCTTTTTTGGAAGTGACCTTTCAATCACCTCGTCATTTATTCAGCGCATTGTCGTCAGCGAATATTTCCGCACATCATAAAATTCAAGGTGCTGAAAAAGCAGGTGACTATTCTTTTAATTTACAGAGCAGTGATTTTTCATTGCCGGCTCCGGAAATCAGAATCACGAAAATTTTTCCGCCCTATATTACCGTGACTTTAGACGAGGTCATCGTTAAAAAACTTCCGGTTAAAGTAGATTTGGCGGGTGAGCCGGCTTTCGGATATTTGGTTGATGAGAAAGCAATTGATTTGGATCCGAATGCGGTTTTGGTTGAAGGACCAAAGGCAACCTTGGAAAAAATGGATACCATTAAAACTGAACCAATTCAATTGGTCGGCCGAGTCAGATCCTTTCGAAGAACGGTTCGTCTGAATCAAGGTCTTGAACTTAAAATTTTGGGTGACGGAATTACCGAAGTTCAAATTCCGGTTATGCCTGAAGTTTCTGAAAAGGAAATTAAGGACGTTTCGGTAAAAGCGCTTGGGACGCCGTCTGACCACCGGCAAGTTGAACTTAAATCCGGTGATATTCCGATTATTTTGAAAGGACCGAGAGCTGTTTTAGAACAAGTCGTTCCGCACGATATTTTGGCGTTTGTCGATGTGGACGGTTTAGAAGAAGGAATTCATCAGCTTCCCGTCAAATTTATTTTGCCCAACGATGTGATCCTAAAAGGGGATCCGCCCGCCATTTCTGTTGAAGTGAAGAAAATTTAATTCATCGATTCATGCCTTCGAAAAATCAAATCAAACTTGGACTCAACATCGATCATGTGGCTACGGTCCGTCAAGCTCGTGGAGCGAGTGAACCTGATTTATTAAAAGCTGCGTTTTGTGGAATTTCAGGTGGCGCTTCGGGAATCACGGTTCATTTGCGAGAGGATCGACGCCACATTCAGGATCGGGATGTTTTCGAACTTAAAAAATCAATTTCGGTTCCGCTGAATCTTGAAATGTCGATTAATCCGGAAATTGTTAAAATTGCCTGCCGGATTAAGCCGGAAAAAGCGTGTTTGGTTCCCGAACGACGCAAAGAATTAACCACCGAAGGCGGTCTTGATGCATCGGGTCAGGTTAAGCAGGTTTCAAAAGTGGTGAAGCAGCTGCAAAGAAATGGAATTATCGTGAGTTTGTTCATCGATCCGATTCAAAAACAAATTGCAGCGGCAGCTAAAGTCGGCGCTGATTATATTGAACTTCATACTGGAACTTACGCCAATCGTTTTGCAAAAAAAAGAAAACATGAATTGGCTCGTCTTAAAGAAAGTGCTGTCATGGCTCATTTTTTCGGTCTGGGAATTAATGCCGGCCACGGCTTAAATTATGAGAATGTAATTCCGGTGGCTGGCCTTCCATATATGGAAGAGCTGAATATCGGGCATTCAATCATTGCACGGGCCGTTTTTGTCGGCATAAAAAATGCCGTTTCTGAAATGTGCAGTTTAATTCGCAAATAGTTCCTTCCCCCTTTATGGGGGAAGGTTAGGATGGGGGTAATTTCAAAAAGAATTTCCCCCCCACCTTAGTCCTCCCCCACAAGGGGGGAGGAAAAAATGAGGTTATGAACATTAAATCAGAATTTCGAAAACAGTTCCACCGTCGATTGCCGAATACTCACAAAGGGGATTACGGCAGAATTTTTATTTTGGCTGGATCCGTCGGAATGAGCGGCGCCTGTTATTTAACGAGCATGGCGGCGCTGAGGTCAGGCGCCGGACTTGTGACGGTTGGGGTTCCGAAAAGTCTTCTTTTGCCGCTGAGCCGCCGAATGACAGAAGCGATGATGAAAGGTTTTGTCGAAACAAAGGACGGAACTTTGAGCCGAAGTGCATTCAAACAGATTCAATCCTTTTTAAAAACTCAAGATGTTTTAGCCGTCGGGCCCGGGCTTTCTCAAAATTCTGAAACGCAGGAAGTTATCCGAAAAATTATTTTATCTTCAAACAAACCTATGGTAATCGATGCCGATGGTTTAAATGCATTTGTTGGACATATAAATTTACTTCGGAAATTAAAAACAAATTCAATTTTAACGCCTCATCGGGGTGAATTTGTCCGGTTATTTGGCGGAGTGATTCCGAAAATGGAATCTGAACGAAAGAAACGGGCTTTGGATATTGCTCGAAAATTTAAAGCCGTTTTAGTTTTAAAAGGACATCACACTGTGGTTGCGTCGCCAAAAGGTGAAGTATATGTGAACGAAACTGGCAACGCTGGAATGGCGACGGGCGGATCGGGCGATGTGTTAACCGGAATTATTGCTGCGATGCTGGGACAAAAAATCGAAACGTTTAAAGCGGCCTGTTTCGGTGTTTATATTCACGGCTTAGCCGGTGACTTGGCCGCAAAAGATAAAAGCGAAACGTCGATGGTGGCTTCTGACATTATCGCTTGCTTGCCAAAAGCGTTTAAAAAAAATATTGCCCAATAATATCATTGCGAGGCTCTGTCATTCCCGCGAAAGCGGGAATCCAGAATTTGGATCCCCGCCCCGCCTGCCGGCGAGGCAGGTAAAAACATTCGGGGATGACACTTCATGTCAGATTGCTTCGTCGGCCTTCGGCCTCCCTCCGGGTCTTTCGACCCGTCCTCCGGATCTACGATCCGAAAGGATTGGAGATAGGGTCGGAGACATCGCAATGACGTTGACAGACGCAATATAATATTTTTATGAAGTTGGTAAGTAATCCTCCGAATCCATTCGAATCTCAAAACCTGATCTATTTTGAAAGCCTTATTCCTCCGGCGGAACTTGAAATATATGAGGATTCAACGCGAAGTATTTTGGCCGAAAATAAATCGCCGGATTTGGGATTTAGATGGAGCTTAAATCCATATCGAGGCTGTCAACATGCCTGTGCTTATTGTTACGCGCGGCCGTCTCACGAATATCTTGGATTTGGTGCGGGCACTGATTTTGAAACCAAGATTGTGGTTAAAAAGAAAGCGCCCGAACTTTTGAGGCAAACATTCATGAAACAATCTTGGAAAGGGGAGCTGATTGTTTTTTCAGGAGACACGGATTGTTATCAGCCTCTTGAAGCAAGCTACCGATTGACGCGTCAATGTTTGGAAGTTTGTCTTGAGTTCGGAAATCCGGTGAGCATCATTACGAAATCATTTTTAGTCACACGAGATTTAGATCTTCTAAAACAACTTCACGATCGAACTCATCTCAACATCGTGATCAGTATTCCTTTCTTCAATGAGAAAAATGCACGATTGGTTGAACCTCATGCAGCTTCCATTTCAAGACGTTTTGATGCGGTAAAAATGATTTCGGATTTGGGAATTCATGTTTCGGTGAACGTGGCTCCGATTATTCCGGGTCTTAACGATTCCGATATTCCCATGATTCTCAAAAAAGCAAAAAAGTGTGGTGCAAAAAGTGCAGCACCGGTTCTTTTAAGACTTCCAGGAAGTGTCAAAGAAGTTTTCCTATTAAGAATGAAGAGTTTATTTCCTCTTGCTTACCATAAGATCGAAAACAGAATTAGAGAAACACGGGAAGGAAGGCTTTATAATTCCGCATTCGGCAAACGTCACTGTGGCAAAGGTGTTTATTGGGACAACATCGAAAAAATTTTTTATGTCCACTGCAAAAAATTAGGTCTTAATCAAGATTCATCTAAACGGCTTCGCCTTTCCTTTAGCCGACCTAGCCGGCAAAGAGAACTCCTGTTCAATTAGTATCGCTTTATCTTTAAGGTATTTTTAAGTAAAATACGTCGATTATTTTATATTCTTGGCACGTCATTCGGATTAAGATAATCGTTTATTTTTTTGCTGCCCCAGCAAAAGAGCTGGGACTGCTCGAAAACTTTATTGATTAGATATTGTAGTTTTCTCGCTGGCGTAGCTCAGGGGCAGAGCAGCTGTTTTGTAAACAGCGGGTCGGGGGTTCAAATCCCTCCGCCAGCTCCATGACCACACGAGGTCGAGCGGACCGAGTGGGGAATGGCACCGAATCGGTCGGATTCGGTGAGGCGGACGAAAGTTCTGCACTTGAGACTTATGTCTCAAGTGCGTTCGGCGACGACATAGGATAGTCGTCGTCCTCACGGGGAGTTACCCAAGTGGACAAAGGGGACAGACTGTAAATCTGTTGGCTTCGGTCTTCAGTGGTTCGAATCCACTACTCCCCACCATCTTAAAATTGAAGAAGGAGATAAGAATGAAAAATTTAATGAAGTTGGTTGTTTGTTCTGTATTTATGTTTTGTATTGCCAAGCCGGTTTTTTCTCAAGATGTGATGTGGGAAAATTTGTATGATCAAGCCGGCCAGCTCATTCGCGAAGGAAAATATCATGAAGGAACTGAAATCGCGATGAAAGCGTTAAGGGTGGCAGAAACGAATTTCGGCGCCACTGATTTAAGAGCAGTATGGTCTCTTAATGTGTTGGCTCATTCTTATCTTGCGGAAGGAAAATTTAAAGAAGCAGAATCTCTTGTTAATCAAGCGTTGGACATCAACGACGAGGACCCAAACATATTAGATAATTTGGCGATTATTTATACGGAAGAGGGTAAATTTTCTGAAGCTGAAGCAGCAGCCAATCAAGCCGTTCAAATCAGCAAGGAAAAATTTGGAGAACATGATCCAAAAATCGCCGAAAGTTTAAGTACATTAGCCGGAGTTTATCGGACTCAGGGAAAATATTTTCAAGCAGAGCCGCTTTATGAAGAAGCGCTTGCATTATGGAAGAAAGAACTTGGAGAAAATCATCCAAATGTTGTCCTCTCAATGGGCAATTTAGGTTCCGTTTACGGTGCTTTAGGAAAATTTGATGAGGCAGATCAAATGCTGAAGAAGGTGTTGTCCATTCACGAATCTACTCTTCCACCTGATCATCCGATCTTTGCGCTTACGTTAAGAGAAATGGCAAAACTTTATATTCGTGAAGGCAATTTCGTTTCAGCAGAAAAATATTTAGAAAGGGCTCTTGCCATTCAAGAGAAAACTTTGGGCAAAAACCATCCTGAAGTTGCGGCAACGGCCGGCCGGCTTGGTTTGCTTTGCAGATTGCAGGGAAGATATGGGGAATCGGAATCTTTCTACCAACGTGCACTCAAAATATTTGAGAAAACGTATGATTCAGACAGTCCTTACATTATTGATGTGAATAAAGAACTTGTACTTTTGAATGAACCTGTACTTTTGAATGACGAATTGAAACCAAGAGCGAATAAGTAAGACGTGAAAATTAAAAGTTTTTTCTTATTCATAATTTTGGTGTTTTATCCTGCCAATTTGTTTGCTGTGGGGGTCCCAAGTTATCAAGCGCAAGTCGAACAATTCTTACAAACGATTGTGGATGGCCGGGTGGACGAAGCTTATGATGGGTTATTTAAAGACTCGTCCCTTCTCAAATTAAAACCCCAGGCGATCGAGATAACCAAACAACAAACCAATATGCTGGTGAGTTTGTATGGAAAAAAATTGGGTTTTGAATTCATTAAAAAACAAACCTTTGGCAATTCCGTCATCCGATTAATTTACATTATTAAAACCGAGAATATCCCCATTACATTTGAGATTTATTTTTATAAGCCTACTTCGAAATGGCTGCCGGCCAGTGTCAATTTCGAAGACACTTTTTCCTTATTAAGCGAAAAATAGGGTTGGTTTACAAAATTACATTTTAAGGTGGAAATGGCCGATAATGATCATGTCTTCTGACTATGAAAGCCCTTGACAGTAAGAGGTTTATGATAAAAAATGTGGCGAAAAATAATTTTTTTAATTGCTCCTTATTAAACAAGTGTGAAATGAGAAAAATTATTTCTTTCATTATCATTTTGATTTTCTCTGTTTCTCAGACCGCATTCTGTGATGAACTTTTAAATACTCCTTTCACGAAAGCGTCGAATCCGATAGAGTCTCGAAAATTAAGCAGCAACTTCAATTTTAGCAAGTCCGGCAATGATTTGATCGGTTTTGGTTCCGACAAAATATTTCAAGTGCATCCCGGTTTTGAGTTTAGCACGACTTACGATTCAAATATCAATCGTGAACCTCCCGGCCAGCGGAATGATGATATAATTTTCCGTTATGTTCCTTCCATCGATTTAGTTCATAGAGGAACACAACTACAAGTTACCACCGGTTATGAAATGTCTTTTGACGAATACTTAAAAGATGCCGATCAATCTGGTTTTAATCATGTTGCTAAAAGCCTTCTTAATTATTCCAGGCGCAGGTTGAAAGCCACAGTAGATGAATCGTTCACATGGGCTAAGACGTATGCCTCTAACGAACAATCAGAACGCAGGACGATCGTGGCCAATAACGTAAGTCCCGAAATTGCTTATCGCATTACGCCCAAATTTAGCCTTGCCTCTCTTTATCGAAATTATATTTTCCAATATAAAGAAAGCGCGCTGAGAGAAAACAGTTATGACCTTAATGAAATTGGCGGACGGATTTATTATCACGCTACTCCAAAGCTTGATTTTTATCTCCACGGTTCCGGCAACACTGTTGATTACTTTAATTCGGGACTTTTTAATTCCGTTGGATATTCTATTTTAGTGGGCTCAAAAGGTAAAATGACCAAGAAATTGGGTATCGATCTTTTAACCGGATATAAAGGACAACGTTACGATAATTCCTCTATTAACGCTTTTGATGGCTGGACCGTGCAGGGTAGCCTTCAATATAGATTGTCTCCAAAAATTAATGTGGGAGTGACAGGAAAACGAGACCGCGAAGAATCCGTCTATCGAAACGTGGGTTATTATCGCAGCAACGCTGTGGCTGTAGATTTAAGTTATAATATGACAAGCCGCATCACCATTACGCTTGACGGTGCTATCGAAAAGAACGCTTATCCTCGCGAGACTACCGAAGGAACCCGAACGAAAAAAAGAAATGATACTCTGTCAACCGCCGGCGCAAAAATAAACTGGAGACCGGCTCGACATCTGATTCTTTCAATCGGATACGGCTTTCGCGAGAGAGCTTCCAATTTTGATAATTTGTTTGAATATGTCGATCATGCTTTGGACACTTCAGTTTCATATAAATTTTAATGAAATGTAATTCTAAATTTATTCGACAATCGTTTGGTTCGGTTTTAGTTTTAGTGGCGGTTTTGTTTCATTTTAATTTTCTTTTTACTGTCAAACAAGTGTTTGCCGCCAATGAAACAAGCGAATCGAGTTCCTTCCAACTCCAAACAGGAAATCGCTTAGAAATAGTGGTTTATCGTGAAGAAGATCTTTCCGGTATTTATGAAATTGACCCTTCCGGCAAGTTGATATTTCCGCTGATCGGAGAAGTTCAAGCGGCAGGACTTGAAATTGAAAAATTGCGCGAAGAACTTACTTCGCGGCTTAAAAAATATTTAGTCGATCCCCAAGTCAGCGTTTCTCGTTCTGAGGATTCGACCAAGTCAATTTCGGTATTAGGACATGTTATGAAACCTGGTATTTATGATTACGCGCCTGGATCGACTCTCATGCGGCTTGTTTCTACGGCAGGAGGGTTTGCAGAGTCTGCCAATAAAAGAAAAATAAAGATTGTTCGGGCAGTGAATGGTGAAAAAAAAGTGATTGTCATTAATAGTTTGGATATTATTAACGGAACTGCAGATGATCCCAAATTAGAATCTGGAGACATTATCTTTGTTCCGGAATCCATTTTTTAAAACTGTTGAAGAAAAATTATGATTAATCTGGAAAATAAAGATTTGAAGGCAAATACGTATTTCGCTGAGGACAAAAGTGAAGTACTTGATTTAATATTTTTATGGAGATTAATTTATGAAAAACGATGGTTCATTTTTACCATCACCGCTGTTGTTTTTGCCATATCCGTGATTTATTCTCTTCGGCTTCCTACGGTTTATACAGCACATACAAAAGTTCTCGTCGAAAAAATTGATCAATCTGCATTTCAAAACCCGGAAATTCTAAAACTCCAACCGGAATGGGGAAACACCTATTATCAAACGCGCGCAGAACTTCTGAAAAGCCATGATAATCTCGAACAAGCCGTTGAACAGTTGAACCTCTTGGATCATTATCGAAAAATTCGCAAGGGAATTCAAACGAATGAACAGGCTGCTAACATATTGACGAACCATGTAGACACAAAAGTTTTGAGGGGCACTCAAATTATTGAATTGTCTGTCACGGATATTGATCCTGAATGGGCTGCAAAGATAGCCAATGCAATCTCGGAAAGTTTTCTTAAAGAATCTTGGAAAGAACGTCTCTTTATTTCCGAACAGCTTTTGAAATGGTTTCCTAAAGAGGGGAAGACTTTGGAAGAGAATAGTCCAATTAATCAATTGAAAAAAATGGAAAAGGAAGATGCCGTCCAGTCGCTTCCGAGCGTATCACGCGATCCTGTGATCAACAGTATTAAACAAGAACAATTGATCGTTGACGGGCAGATTAAGGAATTGTCCAGGCGTTATACGCCTGAGCATCCTAAGATGAAAGAACTTATTTCGCGGGCAGAATATCTTCAAAGTGAATTGAAAGCCCAAATGGACAAAATCATTAGTGGTTTAAAATCGGGTCTGATCGGTGAATTTGGTGTTTCCAACGTTAAAATTGTTGAAAAAGCGGAAATTCCTGTTTTTCCCTCCGGTCCCAAGCGATTACGCCTGATTGTTTTTACGACGCTCTTGGGTTTGGTGGGAAGTATTATTTTGCTGGCTCTTTTACATCATTTAGATGAAAACATTAAAGTTGAAGAAGACGTTCGAGAAATCCCACTGCCTTTCTTGGGTTACTTACCGCTGATTGCTGAACTGCAGGGCCGTTCAAAAAATGGCAACTTTAGAAAACTTTTTGATCATGTTCTGTCAGATTCCAGGTTGAGCAATGAAATTAATAACGTCCGCGCGGCACTGTTATTTTCGATGCCGGCCGAGCGAAGTAAATTATTAATGTGCACAAGCGCCATTCCAGAAGAAGGTAAAACGACGATTGCTTCAATGCTGAGCATTGCTTTGGCTGAAACAGGTGAAAGAGTAATTTTGATCGATGCCGATCTACGCAAGCCTTCTCTGCACAGTCTTTTTGGTCTTGACAATAAATGCGGCTTATCAAATTTTTTAGTCGGATCTGCTAAATTGAACGATATTGTTCAAGAAATTGACAATGTTCCTCATCTTCGTGTGATTACAGCTGGAGAGAACACACCCAATCCGACAATTTTGCTGAGTTCCCAAACTATCGATCGCTTGATTAATGAACTCGAACCTCATTATGATAAAATTATTTTTGACGTTCCTCCTTCACTTCACATCTCAGACGGCCTGATTCTCGCCGGAAAAGTTCATGGTACGATCCTCATTTTTCATGCCGGCAAGGTCCATCAGAATGTTGGGAAAAAAATAAAAGAAAAAATTATTGCTGCCAACGGTGTTATTCTCGGTGGTATTATTAACCGTGCTGATTACAAAAAATTAGATTATCCTTATTATCAGTATTATCACAAATATACGAAGTATTACCATAAATCTGAAACTGCTGAGATGCATGAAGTAAATTCAACAACTTCCGAGATTTTGTGATGAGCCGTTCATTGGGGAAAGGTGGGGAAGCCATGGAAAAATCAAATCTAAAATTTAATTTATTATCACCTGAACGCGCCCGTTTTATCGGTATTATTTCTTTTTCCCTTTTATTATTTTTTCTTGGATCTCCTCAGTTTTTATTTTCGGCGGCTCATGCAAAAAATGAATTTACCGTTACGGAAATTGTGGGAGATGCTGAATATGCTATTCTCGCGAAGGCACCAGGAGGAGAAGGTTTTATCGTTAATAGCCGGGGAAAAGCAAATATAGGAGATGTATTTCCTCGAGAATATTGTACAGTTTGCGTTACAGAAAATTCCACCTTAGTTCTGGCTGATGAAAAGGGCGAGAAACATAGAATAGCCGGACCTGTTGCTTCCGATCTTTGGACTCTTAACGAGCGGGCTTATAAAAAAGACTCTGTTGCTGTAAAGGAGGGAACGGTTTGGGTTCAACGGAATATTACCGACGAAAATGGAAAATTGGTTCCGGCTGGTCCTACCGCCGTTCTTCATGAAGGAAGTACATATGAGAATGACCCTTGTTTTGCAATTATCACAAGCGGTAATGTAGATTTTGAAGGCGCAGACGGAGCTGTGCAAGCGGCTGAAGTTACTCCGTCAGCTGTTTCGCCGGCTGCTTTGCCTAGCCCAGACCCGGACCCAGTTCCAAAATGTGCCAGCGCGCCGTGTCCGCCATAATTTGGTTTTAAATTTATTTGTTTTGGTTTGACATGAAACAGGCCATTGCAAAAATAAATCTTAATTTGCAATGGTTCTTCATTGTTGTCATTCTGGTTTTTTCGACTCTTGATTTTGGCGGAATTTATCCTCGAGCGATCTACCTCACTCGGCTTTTAATCGTTTCAATTTTTTTTCTTCAATTGGTTTTTTCCTTCTTTGAAGACCGATATCTTAATGATTTTCCACGCGCTCTTTTTTTTCCGCTGCTACTTTTTATCAGTTTTCTCATTTTGATTTATGTTCAGTATTTCTTTGGCCTCCGAATCCTTCAACACTCCATCATCGGTACGGTCAATACTTATGTGACTTATGATGCCTTGATTCAACTAGTAATTTATTTTCTATTTTTTGTAGTTTGCCTCAACATTACTAGGAAACGAGAACTTGTGGAAAGACTGGGCTCGTTAATTGTGGTACTGACATTTACCATTGCAGTTTTGGGCTTGGCTCAAAGGTTAATTACTGATGAAAGAATTTTGTGGCGGGCTCTTTCTTCAGTTCGAGGTTCATTTTTTGGGCCTTTTGTAAATGAAAATCATTTCGGCGGATTCCTAGCGCTTACATTCCCGCTGGCATTAGGTCTGATGCATTATCGTTTTAACAAGATTCAAAGAGAATTTGCTACCGGACCGAAAAAAACATTTTGGGTCAGATGGTCAGCGCTCCTTAACGAAGGGGTGGTATTTTTATTTTTTCTTATCATTTTGACACTTGTCGCTTGTTTTTTTTCACTGGCTCGAGTTTCTTTGTTTGTTCTTTTATTTTGCTGCGCCGCTTATTTTATTGCCTACGGCATAACAAAACGAAACCTCAAGTTCTATTTGACTTTGCTGATCATTTTGATGTGCTCGTTCTTTTTGGCACAATGGTTAAGATATAGTTCTCTCGCCGTTTATTTTAGAGTAGAGTCATTCAAAACGGCTTGGAATATTCGATTCGATGTCGTTCGACAATCTCTGGCACTTCTTCGTGAATATCCCTTATTTGGAACTGGTTTAGGAACTTATGGGTTCGTTTCTTCGAAAGTGGTTACTTGTTTGATTAACGAATTGTGGTGGAATCATGCTCACAATGATTATGTCGAATTATTGATAGAAACAGGCGCTGTTGGTTTTAGTTTATTCATCAGCGCCATTTTAATCTTAATCGTTCTTTCCTTTCGACAACTTAAAAAAAATCTGTCACATTGGAATAAATCCATTGCTATCCAAAGTCTTATTTCAATTATGTGTATTGCGATCATGGAATATTCTGATTTTCATTTAAGAATTCCTTCGATCGCTTTATTTTTTACTTTGCAGCTGGCGATTTTATTTCAATCTAGTTTTAACAAAGAAGGGCAAGATTCTTCCCAATTTACTAAGATAAAAGTCGGGATCTTTAAAGGAATCGTTATATTTGTTGGTTTGATTTTATGTATTCCGATTGTTATTTTTTCAACAAATGAATATCGAGTTTCCAAGTTAATACAAACGACAGGCGATAATCGTCTCACCAATTTGCAAAAAGCCGTTCAGTTGCAACCTTCCAATGCCAAACTGTGGCATCTCCTCGGATGGGAATATGAGACAGATGCGAATAAGCTTAATAGCAAAGACGAAAATATGTGGCGATTGAAACAAAAAGCAATCTCTGCTTTTCGCAAAACCGTAGCGTTAAGTCCCACTTATGATACGTACTGGTATGATTTGGGAACATTGGAATATGGGTCCGGATATGAAAAAGAAGGATTGATTTCGTTAGAAAAAGCGGTTGATTGGTCACCGGCAACCTTAAAACATTCAGTTTATTTACTGGCCGCATATTTAAGAGAAAGCGAAAGAATCAGCTCGATTGACAAAAAAATGGATTTTTTAAATAAAGCAAAAAGCCTGTACAAAAAAATCCAACACTTGGAAGTCAAACCCAATGATGGTAGTTATCGGATTTGGATGGGTGAGAATTATTATAATAAACTTCAGCAATTAATTCATTCTTGGAAGAATTAGGAAAAATTTTTCACATTAGAATGTGCAGCAGGAAGGTGATATCATTGTTTGTGTCACAGTTCCTCGGGCAAAGGACATCACATAAAAATTCAACTTAAACGATGAGCGTCTTGATCATTCTGACGGAAGCGGTGCTTTTATTTTATGGAACGCAGCTATTTCCGCTGGGAGGAAAACTGGATAAGCTCCGCTTTATTTGTTTTGGTCTGATCATTTTCAGCAGTTTTTTTTTATCTCCTAAATTTAAACTTCGTACTCCAAAATGGTTGGATTTCGTTGCTTTGGTCATTTTGTTTCTAGCCTATGTTTCCTGTTTTTATTCTTTTGATCCCCAATTAACCTTTTTGCGTTCCACCGCAAACTTATTGATGTATATTGCCATTTTCTGGATTCTTTGGTTTTCTTGCAAAAACTCGCTGCGGGTTCAACATTATGTGTATGCTCTTCTTTTTGTCTGGATTATATTTTACGGCGTTAACATTATTTTTTTGTTTCTTCGTCCACAAGATTCTTTTCAAATTCATGAATGGGAATTATCGAGTGTTTATCAACGCTTTAACGGAATTACCGGCAATCCAAACACAATCAGCCTGTTTAGCACCATTATCCTTCCTCTTGTCATTTGGAATTTTGGTAAACGGAAAAGTTTGTTAAATCTATTTTTTCTCGTTTCGGTTGTATTTTCATTCTTTTATTCTTTTTCTAGAGATGCGATTATTTGCAGCATTGTGGGTTCGAGCATTTACTTTTATTTATCAACAAAAGGTCATAGGATTTTTATTATTATCTATGCGGTTTTTGCGATTGTCTTTACGATAACTTATGCGGAACTCTTCAAGTTTTTTCTGCCAGCAGGTTTGATTCGTACGGATAACCTCATGTTTTTGGGAGGAAGAATAGAAGCGTGGCAAGCCGCTCTTGAACTTATCCGTCAACATCCGTGGCGGGGATATGGTTTTGGACTCGAAGACTTCCTCTTTGAAAAATTTCATTATGTATTTGAAATTCATGCCGGTGGAATGGTTCACAATTCATTTCTTGGATTTGCACTTCAAATTGGCTGGATTGCTCCCATTGTTTTTTATTCGGCGCTTCTTATTTTTTTGACAACGAGTTTCCGAAAACTATTAAAGCTCGACAGTCAATTTCAATCCTTAATGAACGCGCTCTATGCAAGTATTGTTTCCGGCGTTTTGATTTCGCTTTTTGAAAGTTGGATTTATTCTGCGGGAGGGATTCTCTCGTTTCCTTTTTTTATTTTTATTATGTTTCTCCTAAGACTTTTGGATTTTGAAAAAAATATGGTCAAGCCTTCTTCATTACAGTCAAATCTAGAATACGTAAGTGGGTGAATGTAGAATTTCTTTGTGTGGACATAGAGAAAGGGTAAGCATATTATATACGCCATAAAATAATAAAAATATGGTTCAATCTTGACAGCGCCTCATCTTGATGAATTAAATCCAAAAGTGGTGAATGAAAGACCGGCCGAACCAAAACGACCGGTCATGATTCGAAAAATTTCAAGGCGAAGTATATTTTTATTTTTTCTTGACTCCACTGCAATTCTGGCTGCTTTTTTTCTGACCGCATACATTCGCAGCGGAATTTTCATGTGGACTCTTTATTATATTTTAAGTCCGATCACTTTTTTGTCTTTCGCGGTTTTCCCATCCTGCTTTTATATTTTTGATTTATATAATCCCTATAAATATTTCAAAAAAGGTCAAACGTTTACCGACATTCTGTTTAGCGTTTTTTTAGGAGGATTAATCCTCGCCAGCATTTCCTATTTGGACCGGTCTTTTTTAATTGCCCGTCCTATTTTCATTATTTCAATCAGTGTTTTAGGTTTTTTCGTTTTTTGTATCCGCATCCTTTACGATTCTCTTTTTGAAAGCCGAATTCTGGATACAAGGGTTTTAATTTTTGGAACAGGCCCATTGGGTTTTGAAATTGCCAGCATGATCAAAAGAACTCCGCATTCAGGAATGGAAATTGTGGGCTTTGTTTATCCGCAGGACAACGTTCTCTTGAAAGATTCAGTTGACTTCCCAATTTTGGGTGATGCATCCGCTTTACCTGCCTTAATTCATGAACATAATATCCAACTTGTGGTTCTTGGAGTTGAATCGACATTGTCAGAGTTGGAATTGATCTACAGCATGCTAAAGCACAATATTCAAATTGTCAGCGCCGTGCATCTTTTTGAACAATTAGAAGGAACCATTCCATTTCAAGTTGTTAACGATCATTATCTTTTAGGATTTGTAGATCTCGTCAAAGGACGAAATTACCTCAAAGTCAAACGGATGATTGATTTATTCTTTTCATTTTTCCTTTTGATCATTTTTTCGCCCGTTTTTCTTCTCACAAGCGCCTTGCTCAGTTTACAGGGCATAAAAAAGATTTTTTTTGTTCAGACAAGAATTGGAGAAAATGGAATTCCTTTTCAATTGTATAAATTTAGAACGATGAGTCCTGATCAAGATGGTGAGAACAGGGTGACTCAAATAGGTCAATGGCTCAGAAAGTATCGGATAGATGAATTACCTCAGATGTTCAATGTGATGAAGGGTGATATGAGCTTGGTCGGGCCGAGGCCGGAAATTCTTTTTTTTGCTGAAGAATGTCGAAAATGGATTCCTTTTTATAACGTTGTGTTTGCCACAAAACCCGGGCTTACGGGATGGGCGCAAGTAAAATTCAAGTACACAACCTCAGAACAGGACTATGAGCGAAAGTTTTGCTACAATCTTTACTATTTAAAAAACATTTCGGCTGCGCTCGATCTTATTGTTCTTCTCAAAACAATTAGAATTATATTCCTTGGAAGAGGTCAATAGTGAATGACGATGGAATTGTTGATATGTTTCAGACGATTTCAAATAATTTTGAAAGAAAAAAGAGCGATGCAAAATGAGTATCCTTGAGCAACAAGAAAAATTGTTTATTCTGGATTGTATGCGTGCTTTTATTAATGGAAACACATTTTCGCCAGATAAAATTTCTTTTTCAAATCTAAATTGGGATCGAATGATTCAGTTGGCCCGGGCTGGGCGGGTTCTTCCTTTTTTAATTCATATGTGCGAAAAAGAAGGATTTCTCATCCATTTGCCGAAAAAATATCAAACGTGGTTTCAAAGTTTTTTGATGTATTCGGAATGGGAAAATCATAAAAGAATAACGGAATTTAAAAAAGTAAAAGATCTTTTCGCAAAAAATAGAATTTCCTTTATTCCATTGAAGGGAATTGCTTTGAGTCATCTTGTTTATCAAAAGACCCCGTTTCGTTATATGGCGGATATGGATCTTTTAATCAGGGAAAGCGACCTCGAACGAACTCGAAATCTTCTTTTTAATGACGGTTATGTTATGAGCGAACCAAAAAATCGTTGGCAAGCGAAAGCAATGATGGACATTATAGGACGGGCGGATTTTGTGAAAGCACATATCAATGTAGACTTACAGTGGTCTCCAAAATTTTTCGTGGAAGGCAAATTTGTATCTTGGGATTATGAAGGAGCGTGGCAAAGAGCCGAACCATTTAGGCAGTTAGGTGAAAATACTTTTATGCTTTCTGCTGCTGATCAGGTTTTATATTTAGCGCTTCAAATTTTAAACGATATGGAAATCAATGTTGTGCACATGATTCAATTATTGGATTTAACTCTTATCATGCAAAAATATCAGGTGAGACTCAGTCATTTGTCTGAACAAATAGCCGCTTTGGGGCCTTCTATGGAAAAACGTCTTTCTGGTTTCTTTATTATGGTCGAGAAACATTTTTTTGAACACAAAATATATGAAAAATCTTCAATAGAATCGATAAGATTTTTTGAGCCGTTCTTTGAATCGTTGTTAAGTCCGAAGCCGAATTTTACCTTCAAAGAGATTTTACATTCCATTCAATCTTTGCGGGAACGGTTTTTGTTTGTTGCCGGCTATTTTGTTCCCAGTCGAGCCATTTTGCAAAAGAAAGCTCCTCTCAACTTTTTGGGAACGATTCTTTGCTATTTCGATCATTGGAGGAAGCAATGTTTCTCACTTTTTAAATTGCTTTTACGCCAATGACCATATTGGTTTCATCCTTTTTTTGATTTCATCTGATCATGACCGTCGCTCCTCGAATCCAAAATAAACCAAAACTCGAATCGTTTATAAGCAAAGATTATTTTTCGGTTTCAAGTTTTCGAACCGTAGGAGAGTCCGTTGCTTTATTGCGGCAGCATAAAGAGGATTTTCAAAACAAATTTTCCTACCTTTATGTTACAGATGAAAGTAATAAATTGGTAGGTGTTCTTAGAACACGAGATCTTTTACTCGAAGATTTTTCAAAAGAAATTAGAATTGTCATGGATGAATCGGTTGTTTCTGTTTCAATCGGTGCATCAATGGAAAAATTAATTGAATTATTTCATACGCATTCATTTTTAGCGGTTCCCGTTGTTGATTCGACTCATCAGTTATCGGGTATTATCACGCGGGAGAAATTAGAATTATATTTGCCAAAAAAAATACAACCTTATTTTCAAAAATTTAATGTCGTCAAAAAAGAAGAAATCGAAGGAGGCAGGATTTACAATATTGTTTTAAAACGTCTTCCTTGGCTTCTCATCAGTGTCTCAAGCGGTTTGGTCTGTTCTTATATTCTGGGAATTTTCATCGGAAAAATCGAATCGATCATAGCACTTATTTTATTCGTCCCCGTCATTTTAGGATTAGCAGGAAATGTTGGAACTCAATTAGCGAGAGTTACGGCCAGAGGTTTGGAGGAGGGAAAACTTTCCGTTACCAAATTAATCCGTATTTTATTTAAGGAAGTTGTTATCGGTTCTATTACCGGACTTTGTGCATTTTTATTAATTACAATAATAGCGCTTTTGTGGAGACGTTACCCCATCGAAGGAATTGCGTTGGGAGTATCCATTGTTGCTGTTACTTTGGTTTCCGGAATACTTGGAATTGTACTGCCCATTACCTTTAAAACGTTCCGAATTGGTGCCAATTTTGCATCAGGATTGTTTCTTTTATTAATTTGTGATATGGTGGCCTTGGTTTTATACTTCCTGATTTCCTTGTCCCTCGTAAGTCCAATGCTTGTCATCTCTTAGGGCTGGATTGGTGAAAAAAATCTGAAGATTTTAGCGGGTGTAGCATAATGGTAATGCCCTAGCCTTCCAAGCTAGATACGCGGGTTCGATTCCCGCCACCCGCTCCAAATTGAAAAAAATCCTAAAAATAATTTGATTTTAATTCGATCCATCAATAAAATGGTTTTCAGTTCGAATAACCTCTTGACATAAGAGGTTTATCCGCTATAATTTACACCCTCATCAGACAAGGGAAGTCTGTCTATCTTTTTATGTCGTATTACCTGAACAGGGAGATTTATTTTCTCTGATCAGCCTTCATGTAAGTAATGGTTGAATATTTTTTTGACGAGCGGCATCGCTTGATGCTGACCTGACCAACGAAAGATTATTTATTTTAAGAAAGTCAGGGCTGTGCTGATTTCATTGTAAATGAATTCAATATTTATTAATGAGAATCAGCGCTGCTGTAGCTCAGTTGGCAGAGCGCGTCCTTGGTAAGGACGAGGTCATCGGTTCAATCCCGATCAGCAGCTAAATACTGATCAAAATAAAAAGAACTTATACATGAGCTTAACGCAACTTGAATAAGGTAGAGGAGACGCAATAATGGCCAAAGAAAAATTTGAACGCACCAAACCTCACGTCAACGTGGGAACCATTGGACACGTCGATCACGGTAAAACGACTCTGACATCGGCCATCACGATGGTCTTATCAAAACGTGGTATGGCCCAAGCTCGCGCCTTTGATACGATTGACAATGCCCCTGAAGAAAAAGAACGCGGCATTACGATTGCAGTCGCCCATGTGGAGTATCAAACTGAAAAACGCCATTACGCTCATGTCGACTGTCCGGGTCATGCTGATTACATTAAAAACATGATCACCGGAGCCGCCCAAATGGATGGAGCCATTTTAGTCGTCTCAGCCGCTGACGGCCCGATGCCTCAAACAAGAGAGCATATCCTTCTGGCCCGTCAAGTCGGTGTCCCCCGCATTGTAGTCTTCTTAAATAAAGTAGATGCCGTAGATGATCCCGAGCTTCTTGACCTTGTCGAACTTGAAGTCAGAGATTTACTTAAGAAATATGAATTCCCCGGAGATGAAATTCCCATTGTAAGAGGCTCAGCCTTAAAAGCCATGGAACATCCGGAGGATGCCAAGACTCAAGAGCCCATCATGAAGTTAATGGAAGCCATTGATACTTATATCCCCACTCCCAAACGGGATATTGAAAAACCCTTCTTAATGCCCATTGAAGATGTCTTCTCAATCTCAGGTCGTGGTACCGTCGGAACAGGACGTGTCGAACGCGGCCAGATCAAAGTCAATGATGAAGTTGAAGTCGTAGGTCTCAGACCCAAAGTGGCCAAGACCACCGTCACTGGAATTGAAATGTTTCGTAAGCTTTTAGATGACGCCCAAGCCGGAGACAACGTCGGACTTCTCTTAAGAGGGATGGAGAAGAAAGATCTAGAACGTGGCATGGTAATCGCCAAGACTGGCTCTGTCACTCCACATACTAAGTTTAAAGGCCAAGTCTATATCTTAACCAAAGAAGAAGGCGGACGTCATACCGCATTCTTCCAAGGCTACAGACCTCAGTTTTACTTTCGCACCACCGATGTCACAGGTGTCGTCACTCTCCCTAAAGGCGTTGAAATGGTGATGCCCGGAGATAACGTTGCAATCGAAGGTGAATTAATCACTCCTGTTGCCATGGAAAAAGACCTTCGCTTCGCCATCCGTGAAGGTGGCAAAACCGTCGGTGCCGGAGTGGTTACGGAAATATTGCAGTAATCAATACGCGATTCAAATTGAATCGCGTTTTTTTGTTTTATATCAAGTTAGTGGCAACAGCGTGTATTCCTTCGAATAGATGAAGGAATCCCACCAGAATAGTTCGCTAACGAAACGAAATTTTAATTTAACTATCAAAAATAAGGGGGATCTCTTACCCCTTATCAAAGAGTTTTTCAGAAAATAAATTATGCGGGAACAAATCACGTTAGCTTGCACCGATTGTAAACGGCGGAACTATTCGACTCGGAAAAACAAAAAGAAAACCACCGAACGTTTAGAAAGAAAGAAATATTGCCGCTTTTGCAGGAAACGTACCGTTCATCGCGAGATTAAATAAGAGCTGGGCATTTAGGCCAGTAGCTCTAATTGGCAGAGCATCGGTCTCCAAAACCGAGGGTTGGGGGTTCGAATCCCTCCTGGCCTGCCATTATTGAAACAGGAGTTATTGTTCATGTTTGGAAGAGTCGGGAATTTTTTTAATGAATCGAAGCAAGAACTATCTAAAGTCAATTGGCCTACGCGTGAGGAATTGATCGGTTCAACTGTTTTGGTGATTGTGGTTACCTTAATCATGGCGGTTATTATTTTCGGAATTGATTTGGTGCTGGCATTTTTAATGCGTGTGGTGATTCGTTAACTATGAGTTACAAGTGGTATGTCGTACACACCCAAACGGGTGCAGAACGTAAGGCAAAAGCAAACCTCGAATTGCGTGCGCAAAGTTCAAACTTAACGCATTTGATTCAGCAGGTTTTAATTCCTACCGAGAAAATTAGCGAAGTCAAGGGTGGGAAGAAAAAGATTTCAGAACGGAAATTTTTTCCCGGTTACATTCTGGTTGAAATGGATTTAACCGATGAGGGTTGGTACCTCGTTAAAAATACACCGGGGATTTCTGGCTTTGTGGGTTCTGGAAGGAAACCAGTGCCGTTGACCGATGGCGATGTGAGCGGCATTTTGAAGCAGCAGGAAGAAAAAACTCAAAAGCCGAAACCGAAAGTTGAATTTGAAATGGGTGAAAGTGTCAGAGTTAAGGAAGGCGCTTTTGCTAATTTTAACGGAACTGTGGATGAAGTAAATCCGAACAAAGGAAAGTTAAAAGTGATGGTCAGTATTTTTGGTCGCTCAACGCCGGTGGAACTTGAGTACTGGCAAGTCGAGAAAATTTAAATGGCAAAAAAAGTAAAAACAAAAATCAAACTTCAATGTCCCGGTGGTCAGGCAAATCCTGCTCCTCCGATTGGTCCGGCTTTGGGTCAACACGGACTGAACATTATGGATTTTTGTAAGCAGTTTAACGAAAAAACAAAAGACAAACCGGGTACCGTGATTCCGGTTGTTATTACCGTTTACGAAGATAAGACATTTACCTTCATTATGAAATCGCCGCCGGTAGCGGCCCAACTCAAAAAAGCCGCCGGTCTTGCAAAAGCAAGCGGAGAACCCGGGCGCGTGAAAATTGGAAGTGTCAAACGTTCTGATGTGGAACAAATTGCCCGCGATAAAATGCCGGATTTGAATACATCAAAGTTGGAACAAGCTATGAAAGTTGTCGAAGGAACTGCTCGAAGCATGGGGATTGAGGTTTTGAAATGATCCCCCACCACTTTCTAAACGAAAGATCGAATCATAAATATAATATTGGTTTTCAATTACAGCCCCAGAGATTAATTTTGCACTTATCTTTAGAAAGTGGTGGGGGATGAAAAAGAGAAGTAAGCGGTATCAAGAATCTCAGAAAATGTTTGACTCAACAAAAAGTTATACGCTTTCTGAAGCCGTGAAACTTCTCAAGAAATTCATTCCGGCTAAATCGGATGAGACAATCGATCTTAATTTTCAATTGGGAGTTCGTCCCGATCAACCCAATGAAGCGGTTCGTGGTTCCGCAGCTCTTCCTCATGGAAGCGGAAAAAAAGTTCGCGTTTTATGTTTTGCGAAGGGTGATGCACACCGCGCTGCTGAAGAAGCCGGCGCTGATTATGTCGGTGCAGAAGATTATGTGAAAAAAATTGAAGGCGGCTGGCTTGATTTCGACGCGGTGGTTGCCCATCCTGATTTAATGCGTGACATCAGCAAGCTTGGAAAAATTTTGGGTCCTCGAGGATTAATGCCTACTCCGAAAACGGGAACCGTCACGCCGGATGTCAAAAAAGCCATTAAAGAAATTAAAGCTGGAAAAGTGGAATTTAAAACCGATAAAACCAGCGGCCTCCACGTTTTGTGCGGCAAAAAATCATTTACGGAACAAGCCATTCTTGAAAATGCAAAAACAGTCATTAAAGCCGTTGTTGAAGCGAAACCGTCGGCAGCAAAAGGGGATTATTTAAAATCAGTTTCGATTGCTGCTTCCCAAAATCCGGGAATTAAACTTCGAGCGACAACGATGAGCGTAGCGGAGCAATAGGAGTTTGTGATGCCATCATTAGCAAAAGAATTAATGCTTCAGGAATTACTCGATACGCTTCAGTCGAAGAATTATATTTTCTTTGCGCGTTATCAAGGTCTTCCGGCGACTGAGTTTGTGGAGCTGAGAAGGAAACTTGAAAAAGTGGTTGATCGAACCGTTGTGGTTAAAAATACGCTTACGCGTTTGGCATTTAAACAATTGGGCATCAACAACACCAACGGATTATTAAAAGGTTCTGTTTTATTGGCCGTCGGGAAAAAAGACCCACAAAATATTTCGCGTGTTTTGGTTGATTTTGCGAGAGGTCGTGAAAATTTTCAATTGGATGGAGCTTTTTTGGAAGGGCAAATTTTCGCTGCCCCATTTTTGCAATCATTGGCTAACTTACCATCCCGAGAAATTTTGCTAGCAACCGTGGTTAATCGGATGAACGGTCCGATTAGCGGATTTGTCAATGTTTTAGGTCAGTTGACGCGCTCACTCGTGATCGCTCTTGATCAAGTTCAGAGGAAGAAAGCAAATTAAAAATAACAAAATGTCATTCCCGCGAAAGCGGGAATCCACAAATTGGATCCCCGATAAAAACATTCGGGGATGACAAGAATTCGTAAACTAAATTCTTAAGGAGGATTTAATTCGATGACAACGAAAGCAGCAGTGGAAGAACAAGAAGTGAAAGCTGAAAAAAAATCAGGTGATGTATCCGGAAAATTGCATAAGATTCTGGAAGCGATTGAACAACTCACCGTGCTCGAGCTTTCTCAGCTCGTGAAAGCATTGGAAGAGAAGTTCGGCGTTTCAGCTCAAGCTGCCGTTGCAGTTGCGGCTCCAGCAGGAGCGGCTGGTGGCGGAGCTCAAGCAGGCGCAGCAGGTGGTGAAGAAAAAACCACGTTCCAAGTTATTTTGGCAAGCGCTGGTGATAAAAAAATCCAAGTCATTAAGGAAATTCGCACGGTTACCAACTTGGGCTTGAAAGAAGCCAAGGATTTGGTTGAGTCTGCTCCAAAGATGATTAAAGACAATGCAACTAAGGAAGAAGCAGCCAAAATCAAGCAAGTTTTAGAAGCAGCCGGCGGTAAAGTTGAAATCAAATGACCCGACAGGTGTCATCCCCGAATGTTTTTATCGGGGATCCATCATGTGGATTCCCGCTTTCGCGGGAATGACAGCGATTTACACAGGAGACATTAAATGAGTGTACTCATTAAGAGGAAAAGTTTCTCAAAAATTCAGGATTGTATTGAGCTTCCTAATTTAGTGGAGATTCAAATCAAGTCCTACGAGCAGTTTCTTCAAACCGATCGCACCAAGCGTCGTCGGAAAAGACAAGGTCTGGAAGCTGCCTTTCAAGATTCTTTTCCGATTGAAAGTTTTGACGGGACTTGCCGGCTAGAATATTTGGGTTACTCTCTGGGAAAACCGAAATATTCGATTTCGGAATGTCACAAACGAGCAATGACTTATGCTGCGCCGCTCAAGGTTAAACTTCGTCTTGTCCGAAAAGGAATTGCCAAAGAACAGGAAGTTTACATCGGCGAACTTCCACTCATGACTGAAACAGGTACCTTCATTATTAATGGTGCCGAGCGTGTCATTGTCAGTCAATTGCATCGTTCGCCCGGCGTTTCTCTTGAAGAGTCCACTCATCCAAGCGGTAAACGACTTTACAGCGTTCGCATTATTCCGTATCGCGGCGCCTGGATCGAATTTGAAGGAGATATTAATGATGTGCTTTATGCGTACATCGACGGCCGCCGCAAAATTCTTGCCAGCACACTTCTCCGCGCTCTCGGATTTTCAACGAATCACGATATTTTAAAAGCCCTTTATCAAACCGAAAAAATAAAAGATCTTACGCGTGCTTCTTCCAAGAAAATAGAAGATGCCATTTTGGCAAAAGATATTATAAACAGCAAAACGAAAGAAGTGATTGCTCAAGCAGGCGTTCGTCTTACAAAAGATGTATTAAATACGTTGCTGGATCACGAAGTCAGTGATCTTGAAATCGTTCGTCCGCTGGCCGAAGATTTTGCAATCGTGAATACACTTGAGCGCGATCCTTATAAGAACCAAGAAGAAGCTCAAATTGCAATTTATCGCCGCGTTCGTCCCGGCGATCCACCAACGCCTGATAGCGCCCGCGATTTGGTTGAAAAATTATTCCATGATCCACAGCGTTATGATTTAGGTGCTGTTGGTCGTTTCATGTTGAACCGGAAATTGGAACTGGATGTTCCGCTCGATGAAACAACGCTTCGTTCCGAAGATGTTCTGCAAGTGGTTAAAGCACTTCTTCGTCTTCGAAGTGGAGAAGTAAAAGTAGATGATATTGATCACTTAGGAAATCGAAGAGTTCGTTCCGTCGGTGAACTTCTGCAAAATCAATTTCGAGTGGGTCTGACGAGAATGAAACGTTCGGCTCTCGAGCGCATGTCAATTTACGATTTAGATGCCGCAATGCCGCACAATTTAATCAATCCAAAATTAATTTCTGCTGCGATTAAAGATTTCTTCGGCCGCAGTCAATTGTCTCAATTCATGGATCAAACCAACCCGCTCGCAGAATTAACTCATAAGAGACGTCTATCAGCTTTGGGTCCCGGCGGTCTTTCACGCGAACGAGCCGGATTTGAAGTCCGTGACGTTCATCCGTCTCATTACGGACGTATTTGTCCGATTGAAACTCCTGAAGGTCCAAACATTGGGTTAATTGCATCACTAAGTACGTTTGCGCAAGTCAATGAAGTTGGATTTTTAGAAAGTCCGTACCGCAAAGTGGAAAAAGGTAAAGCAACCGAAAAAATCGAATATTTAACAGCAGATCAAGAAGATAAATATGTCATTGCTCAAGCCAACGCAAGGCTTGAGAAAAACGGTCATTTTATCGATCCGCTCGTTTCAACCCGTTTCCACGGTGATTTCCCCAAAAAACCTGCAAATGAAATTCATTACATGGACGTTTCTCCACGCCAATTGGTGAGCGTTGCCGCAGCGTTAATTCCATTTTTGGAACATGACGATGCAAACCGCGCGTTGATGGGATCGAACATGCAACGTCAAGCCGTTCCGCTGATGATTACCGATGCTCCGATTGTCGGCACCGGAATGGAATTTTTGGTGGCTCGTGATTCTGGCGCTACCGTAATTGCCAAGGCACGCGGAACCGTCAAAACTGTCTCATCGAATGAAATCGTAATCGACGATTTAATTTACAAACTGAAAAAATTTGAACGATCAAACGCCGGAACGTGCATTAATCAACGGCCTTTGGTTGAAGTCGGTCAGAAGATAAAACGTGGCGACATCATTGCTGATGGTGCTGCAACGGATCGTGGCGATCTCGCTTTGGGCCGTAATGTGCTCGTTGCGTTTCTGCCGTGGCGCGGTTACAACTTTGAAGACGCCATTATCATCAGTGAAAAAATGCTGATGGAAGATAAATATACGTCTCTTCATATTGAAGAATTTGAAATTGAAGCGCGCGATACGAAACTTGGAAACGAAGAAATCACGCGCGACATTCCAAACGTCAGCGAAGAAGCGCTTAAAGATTTGGATCAAGAAGGCATTATTCGGATGGGGGCAGAAGTAAAACCCGGCGATATTTTAGTCGGTAAAATTACGCCCAAATCGGAAACGGAACTTTCACCGGAAGAAAAATTGCTTCGTGCGATTTTTGGTGAAAAGGCTGGGGACGTCCGGGATGCTTCGTTAACGGTTCCGCCGGGAGTTGAAGGAATCGTTGTCGATGTAAAAGTCTTCCAGAGAAAAGAGTTGAAAGCAAAAACTCGGGAAGAAAAACGTTTGGAAACAAAAGAAATCGACGACATCAAAGATCATTACCAGTCTCGAATCGATACACTTCGTCATGAACGCTACGTCAAAATTTCTTCGATGGTCTTGGGAAGAAAACTTTCCGAAGATCTCGTCGATGAAGTTTTGGGCGAAGTATTGATTCGTTCAGGACGTTCCATTGAGAAAAAAGATCTCAAAAAGTTGGAACGCTGTGATTGGGAATCCATTCGGCTTGATGAAGATCCAGAGCTTGAAGAAAACATTCGAAAAATTGCCCGCGTTTGGGGCGATGAAATTGATGAACTGGTGGAAGAGCGCGCGCGCGAAATCGATCGCGTCAAAAAAGGCGATGAACTTCCTCCGGGAGTGATTAAAAAAGTAGTGGTCTATGTTTGTTCTAAACGAAAAATTTCAGTCGGCGACAAAATGGCAGGACGTCACGGTAACAAAGGTGTCATTGCCAAAATTCTTCCGGCCGAAGACATGCCTTTTCTTCCGGATGGAACTCCGGTTGAAATTGTGCTGAATCCGCTCGGCGTTCCTTCCCGTATGAATGTGGGTCAAGTTCTTGAGACCCATTTGGGTTGGGCCGGAAAAGTATTGGGTCTTCACATGGAAACACCTGTATTTAGCGGTGCCACCGAAGATGAAATTAAAGGAATGCTTAAGGAAGCCGGTTTGCCTTCGGACGGAAAATCATCTCTTCACGACGGACGTACCGGTCAGATGTTTGATAATAAAGTAACAGTGGGCTACATATATATGCTCAAACTGGCTCACTTGGTGGATGATAAGATTCACGCCCGTTCGATTGGACCGTATTCCTTGGTGACTCAGCAACCGCTCGGAGGAAAAGCTCAGTTTGGTGGTCAACGTTTTGGTGAGATGGAAGTTTGGGCACTTGAAGCTTATGGTGCTGCGTTTACGCTTCAAGAATTACTCACGGTAAAAAGTGATGATGTTATCGGCCGCACGCGAGTCTATGAAGCCATTGTGAAAGGCGAACCTGCGCTTCAAGCCGGAACACCAGAATCGTTTAATGTTCTCGTCAAGGAACTTCAAAGTTTGGCATTGGACGTGATTCCAGAAAAAAGATTTCAATCCGCTGTGAATCGTGACTTAAAACCTACTAAAAAAGAAGATCGAAAAGAGAAGGCAAAGGAAAAACTCGGCATCGCGTAATTAACCTACGCTCAAGGGGAAACCAACTCATGGATTATAGTGAGATTAATACATTTGATTCGGTAACAATTAAAATTGCTTCACCCGATGTGATTCGTCAATGGTCTCACGGTGAAGTGAAAAAACCCGAAACCATTAATTACCGGACTTTAAAACCAGAGAAAGATGGACTTTTTTGCGAACGCATTTTCGGTCCTTCACGCGACTGGGAATGTAGTTGCGGAAAATATAAGCGCATTAAGCATAAAGGTGTTGTTTGCGACCGATGCGGAGTTGAAGTCACTCAATCCAAGGTGCGCCGCGAACGCATGGGTCATATTGATTTGGTAACTCCTGTTTCACACATCTGGTTTTTTAAAACCATGCCTTCCAGAATTGGAAACCTACTTGATTTAAGTGCCCGCTCGCTTGAAAAAGTTCTCTACTATGAAGAATACATCATCATCGATCCCAAAGAAACGCCGCTGAAGAAGCGAGCTTTGTTGACGGAAGAAGAATATCAAAAATCCGTTGAACAGTACGGTGCCGGAAGTTTTGTAGCCAAGATGGGCGCTGATGCTGTTAAAGAACTTTTGGACGGATTGGAACTCGATAAATTGGTGCAAAAATATCAGCGCCAAGTCAAAACTTCCAAATCAAAACAAGCCCGCGCTCGCGCCATTAAAATTTTAAAAATCGTGGATGCTTTTCAACAATCCGGGAATAATCCGGCTTGGATGATTTTGGATTGTGTTCCCGTGATTCCGCCGGATTTAAGACCGCTTGTCGCTTTAGATGGCGGCCGATTTGCCACTAGTGATTTAAATGACCTGTACCGCCGCGTCATCAATCGAAACAATCGTTTAAGAAAACTCCTCGAGTTAAAAGCGCCTGATGTGATTATTCGAAATGAAAAAAGAATGCTTCAAGAAGCCGTCGATGCACTTTTTGATAATGGACGACATGGCCGTCCCGTTCTCGGAGCTGGAAATCGTCCACTCAAATCTTTAAGCGACATGCTTAAAGGAAAGCAAGGACGTTTTCGTCAGAATTTGCTTGGAAAACGTGTTGATTATTCCGGCCGCTCTGTCATTGTAATCGGTCCTGAACTTCAACTCCATCAATGCGGTCTTCCTAAAAAAATGGCGCTTGAACTTTTCGAGCCGTTTATCATTCGCAAATTAAAAGAGCGCGGACACGTTCACACAATTAAGTCTGCCAAAAAAATGGTGGAACGCGTTAAGCCGGAAGTTTGGGATATTCTTGAAGAAGTCATTCACGAACATCCAATTATGCTCAACCGTGCGCCAACGCTTCACCGTCTCGGCATTCAAGCGTTTGAGCCTGTTTTAATTGAAGGAAAAGCCATTCGAATTCATCCGCTTGTTTGCGCTGCTTTTAATGCAGACTTTGACGGCGATCAAATGGCGGTCCACGTTCCGCTTTCCATGGAAGCTCAAATGGAATGCCGGCTTTTGATGTTGTCGGCAAATAACATTTTTTCTCCGGCAAACGGAATGCCGATCACAACGCCTTCGCAGGACATCGTGCTCGGTCTTTATTATTTAACCAAACAAAAGGAAGGTGCATTCGGTGAAGGAAAAATTTTTGCTGATTCTGCAGAAGCAATCACTGCTTATTTAGATCAGGAGATTCACAAGCACGCCAAGTGTAAACTTAGACTTAAGGGTGGTGAAATTGTTGAAACCACGATGGGTCGGATTTTATTTAACGAGGTCCTTCCAGAGGGTTTTAAGTATGTGAATGACGTTTTAGATAAATCAAAAGTTTCACGCGTCATTGCGAATTGCTATCGTCAGTTTGGACACAACGAAACCATTTTACTTTTGGACCGGTTGAAAACATTGGGTTTTGAAGAAGCAACTAGGTCCGGAATTTCCATCGGAATTGATGATATTCGGATTCCGCTTACCAAGCAGAAAATGTTGGATAGTGGTCATAAAGATGTTGATTCAATCGAAACCCAATACAAAAATGGTTTGATTACTGATGGTGAACGTCACAACAAAGTCATCGATATTTGGACTCATATTACGGACCAGGTTTCGGACCGCATGTTTGAAGAGCTGGATTTGTTTAATCCAATTTTTATGATGGCCGATTCCGGAGCGCGTGGATCGAAACAGCAAATCCGTCAGCTGGCCGGAATGCGTGGTTTGATGGCGAAACCATCCGGTGAAATTATTGAAAATCCGATTACGGCGAATTTTCGTGAAGGTTTGACCGTACTTGAATATTTTATTTCAACTCACGGAGCACGAAAAGGTTTGGCGGATACGGCTCTTAAGACAGCCGATTCCGGATATTTGACTCGCCGTTTGGTAGACGTTGCACAAGATGTCATTATTTCGCAAGAAGATTGTGGAACTTTAAATGGCATTTTTATCGAAGCTGTTTTTGAGGGCGATGAAATTATCGTCAGCCTAAAAGATCGAATTGTCGGCCGCGTTGCTTTAGACAGCGTTGTCGATGTTGTGACCGATCAGCCGATCATTAAAGCTGGTGATGAAATTACCGAAGCCATTGCCGACCGGGTTGAAGAACTTGGAATCGAAAAAATGCGCATTCGTTCAGTGTTAACGTGCGAATCAAAACGCGGTGTTTGCATGAAATGTTACGGACGCGATCTCGGTGCCAATAAAATGGTGGAGCTCGGAACGGCAGTTGGTGTTATTGCCGCTCAATCCATCGGCGAACCGGGAACACAGCTGACAATGAGAACGTTTCATATCGGTGGTACAGCTTCTCGCGTTGTTGAACAATCTTATTACAAAGCCCGCAATTCCGGAAAAATCCAGTATCACAATTTGAAAACGGTAACGACAAAATCCGGAGAAACAATCGTTCTTAATCGAAGCGGACAAGTGACGATTCATGATGCTTCGGGCCGCGAACTGGAACGTTACACAATTCCTTCCGGAGGTTTGATTAGTTTTAAAGATGGCCAGGCCGTTGAAAAAGATGAAACTTTCGTAAAATGGGATGCCTATATGGTTCCAATTTTTACGGAAGTAACCGGAAAGGTCCGATTTGAAGATATTAAAGTGGGCGTTACGATGAATGAGGAAATGGATGCGACGACAGGTCTTTTTGAACGCGTGATTATCGAACACAAAGAAGATCTTCATCCGCAGATTCTTTTGACGAGTGAAACGGATGAAATCATTGCATTTTATCCGATTCCAACCGGCGCTCATATCGTTGTTAAAGATGGGCAGACCGCAACCAGCGGTACACTCATTGCAAAAACTCCGAGAAAAATTGCAAAGACACGTGATATTACCGGCGGTCTTCCTCGTGTGGCTGAACTCTTTGAAGCCCGTAAACCAAAAAATCCAGCCATCATTTCAGAAATTGACGGCGTGGTTGAATTCGGAGAAGTGATCAAAGGCCAACGAAAAATTATTGTCAAGAGTCCGACGGGAATGACGAAAAATTATCTCATTCCGCACGGTAAGCATTTGAACGTGTACCGGGGTGACCACGTTGTTGCAGGTCAGCAATTGGTCGATGGACCGGTTGTTCCTCAAGATATTTTACGGGTTAGTGGGGAACGTAAACTGCAGGAATATTTGGTCAACGGCGTTCAGGAAGTTTATCGTCTTCAAGGTGTCAAAATTAATGATAAGCACGTAGAAACCATTGTTCGTCAAATGCTCCGGAAAGTAAAAATTGAAGATACGGGAGATGCCGAATTTTTAATGGGTGCTCAAGTGGACCGTATTAAATTTCAAGATGAAAATGATAAGCTCATGAAAAAAGGAAAACAGCCCGCCAAGGCAGTTCCGATTCTGCTTGGAATTACAAAAGCGTCTTTAAGCACGGAGAGTTTTATTTCCGCAGCCAGCTTCCAAGAAACTACTCGCGTTTTGACAGAAGCGGCAACCAGCGGAAAACGGGATAACCTCATGGGTCTTAAAGAAAATGTGATCATGGGTCATTTGATTCCGGCAGGTACCGGTTTTCAAGCTCATCACCGATTCAGTTTGTTGAAAGAAGAACCGGAACCAGGTTCTCCTGCGACGATTGCTCCAAAACCAGCCGAAGAAGTGAAACCAGAAACGGCAAAAGTTGAGGAGTCATAATGCCAACGATTAATCAGCTGATTCGGATAGGCAGAAAAAAATTTAAGAACCGGACCAAATCACCGGCGCTTCAGGGATCTCCTTTTAGAAAAGGAGTCTGTTTGATTGTGAGAACTCAAACTCCGAAGAAACCGAATTCAGCGCTTCGTAAAATTGCTCGTGTCCGTTTAACAAATGGTCATGAAGTGACAGCTTACATTCCCGGCGTTGGACACAATCTTCAAGAGCATTCAATTGTTCTTGTGCGCGGCGGCCGTGTTAAAGATTTACCTGGCGTTCGTTATCACATTGTTCGAGGAAAATTAGATACGGCCGGTGTTTCTGAACGCAACCGTTCCCGCTCCAAGTACGGCGCAAAAACGCCAAAAGAAAAAGAAGCGAAATAAGGAATCAAGAATGAGAAGACGCAGAGCTCCCAAAAGAAAAATTTTGCCGGATCCAAAATTTAAAAATATTTTGGTGGCTAAAATGATTAACATTGTCATGGAGCGCGGTAAAAAATCAACGGCCGAAGGAGTTCTTTACGGTGCTTTTGATATTTTGAAGGAAAAAACGGGAAAAGATCCTCTCGAAGTTTTTAAACAGGCTTTGGAAAATGCACGTCCTCTTCTTGAAACAAAATCAAGACGCGTTGGCGGCGCAACCTATCAAGTTCCGATGAGTGTTCGTCCGGAACGTGGTAATGCCTTAGCGATGAGATGGATGCGCACCTTTGCACGAGACCGACAAGGTTCTCCGATGAGACAGAAATTAGCAAACGAAATTTTAGACGCCTTTAATAAAACGGGCGGGGCGATTAAAAAACGCGAAGACACTCACAAAATGGCAGAAAGTAACAGAGCTTTTGCTCATTATCGATGGTAATTACTCATGGCAGCATTGATTCTCATAAATAAAAATAAATTGGTAATCAGCGCAGTCATCATCCACCTATAAATTAAGAAATGAGAAGATGATGGCTGAAACAACAGAAAAGAAAATTCATTATTCGTTAGATAAAATCCGGAACATCGGAATCGCTGCGCACATTGACGCCGGCAAAACTACCACCACCGAACGGATTCTTTATTACACGGGAAGAACGCATAAAATTGGCGAAGTTCATGAAGGCACAGCCGTCATGGATTGGATGGAACAGGAACAAGAGCGCGGCATCACGATCACTTCTGCTGCGACGACTTGTTTCTGGCGCGATTGCCGGATCAATATTATTGATACTCCGGGTCACGTGGATTTCACCATCGAAGTCGAACGTTCGATGCGCGTTTTGGACGGAGCAGTTTGTTTGTTCGGTGCCGTTGAAGGCGTAGAACCTCAATCTGAAACCGTTTGGCGCCAGGCCGAGCGTTATAAAGTTCCGAGAATCGCATACATTAATAAGATGGATCGCGTCGGCGCTGCGTTTGAAGATTGTGTTGCCCAAATGAAAGATCGTTTAGGCGCAAATGCGGTTCCGCTTCAGTTGCCGCTTGGGAAAGAAGATTATTTTAAAGGAATTATTGATCTCGTAAAAATGAAAGCTGCTGTATTTCATGACGAAACATTGGGCGCTGCTTATGATGAAACGGATATTCCAGCTGAATATTTAGATGCGGCCAAAAAAGCGCGGGAATTCTTAATTGAAAAAGTTGCCGAGCACGACGAGAATTTAATGAACAAATTTTTGGAAGGTCATGAACCGACCGTTCAGGAATTGCAAGCCGGAATTAGAAAAGCAACAATTGCAATCGCAATTTTGCCCATCATTTGCGGGTCTTCCTATAAAAATAAAGGAGTCCAGCAACTTTTGGATTGCGTCGTAGATTATTTGCCGGCGCCCAAAGATGTTGAAGCCATTATCGGAAAAGATCCAAAAACTGGCGCTGAATTAGCGCGTCATCCGACCGAGGAAGAACCATTTGCAGGTTTGGTTTTTAAAATTGCATCAGATCGTTTCGCCGGCGGTGGAAATTTTGCGTATGTCAGAATTTATTCCGGTATTTTAAGAGCCGGCACTTATGTTTTTAATGTGGCAAAAAATTCAAAGGAACGAGTTGGCAGAATGTTGCTGATGCATGCCAACAAACGTGAAGATATTGATGAAGCCGGTGCCGGAAATATTGTTGCGGTAGTCGGACTGAAAGATTTAAAAACAGGCGATACACTTTGCGATGAAAATCATCCCATCCAATTAGAATCACTTTTCATTCCCGAGCCTGTGATTTCACTTGCGGTTGAACCAAAAACAAAAGCAGACCGTGACAAACTTTCACAAACGCTTCAACGGATGGCGCAGGAAGATCCCACGTTTCGAATTAAAAGTAATGAGGAAACCGGCCAAACGATTATTTCCGGAATGGGTGAACTTCACCTTGAAATTATTGTCGATCGAATGTTTCGTGAATATGGGGTTCAGACAAACGTTGGAAAGCCTCAAGTTGCTTTTAAGGAAACGATTCAAGGAAAAGCTAAAGCTGAAGGAAAATATATTCGTCAGACTGGCGGCCGTGGTCAATATGGACACGCCTGCCTTGAAGTAGAACCGCTTGAACGAGGCAAGGGAGTAGAATTTGTCAATAAAGTTGTCGGCGGTGCCATTCCGAGAGAATATATTCCGGCAATTGAAGATGGAGTCCGTGAAGCTTGCCAGAACGGTGTCCTCGCCGGTTATCCGCTTTTGGATTTAAAAGTTACGGTTTTTGATGGTTCTTATCATGATGTTGATTCATCCGAAATGGCGTTTAAAATTGCCGGATCGATGGGTGTAAAAGAAGCAGTTAAAAAAGCGAAATTGGTTCTTCTGGAACCAATCATGGTGGTTGAAGTCATTGTGCCTGAAGAAAATATGGGCGCAATCATCGGAGATTTAAATTCAAGACGCTGCGTGATTCAAGAAATGGGAAATCGCGGAAACGTCAAATTTGTAAAAGCATTGGCACCTCTGATGGAAATGTTCGGATTTGCCAGCGCGATCCGTTCGCTTTCTCAAGGAAGAGCAATTCCATCGCCGATGGAATTTCACAGTTACAAAGAAGTGCCGTCCAACATTGCCAAGGGAATTATTGAAGGCGAACGAAAATAGGGAAAGGATCAAACGTCATGGCCAAAGAAAAATTTGAACGCACCAAACCTCACGTCAACGTGGGAACCATTGGACACGTCGATCACGGTAAAACGACTCTGACATCGGCCATCACGATGGTCTTATCAAAACGTGGTATGGCCCAAGCTCGCGCCTTTGATACGATTGACAATGCCCCTGAAGAAAAAGAACGCGGCATTACGATTGCAGTCGCCCATGTGGAGTATCAAACTGAAAAACGCCATTACGCTCATGTCGACTGTCCGGGTCATGCTGATTACATTAAAAACATGATCACCGGAGCCGCCCAAATGGATGGAGCCATTTTAGTCGTCTCAGCCGCTGACGGCCCGATGCCTCAAACAAGAGAGCATATCCTTCTGGCCCGTCAAGTCGGTGTCCCCCGCATTGTAGTCTTCTTAAATAAAGTAGATGCCGTAGATGATCCCGAGCTTCTTGACCTTGTCGAACTTGAAGTCAGAGATTTACTTAAGAAATATGAATTCCCCGGAGATGAAATTCCCATTGTAAGAGGCTCAGCCTTAAAAGCCATGGAACATCCGGAGGATGCCAAGACTCAAGAGCCCATCATGAAGTTAATGGAAGCCATTGATACTTATATCCCCACTCCCAAACGGGATATTGAAAAACCCTTCTTAATGCCCATTGAAGATGTCTTCTCAATCTCAGGTCGTGGTACCGTCGGAACAGGACGTGTCGAACGCGGCCAGATCAAAGTCAATGATGAAGTTGAAGTCGTAGGTCTCAGACCCAAAGTGGCCAAGACCACCGTCACTGGAATTGAAATGTTTCGTAAGCTTTTAGATGACGCCCAAGCCGGAGACAACGTCGGACTTCTCTTAAGAGGGATGGAGAAGAAAGATCTAGAACGTGGCATGGTAATCGCCAAGACTGGCTCTGTCACTCCACATACTAAGTTTAAAGGCCAAGTCTATATCTTAACCAAAGAAGAAGGCGGACGTCATACCGCATTCTTCCAAGGCTACAGACCTCAGTTTTACTTTCGCACCACCGATGTCACAGGTGTCGTCACTCTCCCTAAAGGCGTTGAAATGGTGATGCCCGGAGATAACGTTGCAATCGAAGGTGAATTAATCACTCCTGTTGCCATGGAAAAAGACCTTCGCTTCGCCATCCGTGAAGGTGGCAAAACCGTCGGTGCCGGAGTGGTTACGGAAATATTGCAGTAGAAAGAAAACAATGAGCCAAACAGTAAAAGAAAAAGTACGAATTAAATTAAGAGCATACGATCACCGGATTTTGGATCAGTCTGTCCAAGAAATTGTGACGACGGTAAAAATGACGGGCGCACGAGTGGTTGGACCAATTCCACTCCCGACCGATATTTGGAAAACAACCGTGCTCAAAGGTCCGCATATTGACAAAAAAGCACGCGAACAATTTGAAATGAGAACCCATAAAAGGCTTTTAGAAATTATGGAACCGACGGCTCGAACTGTTGATGCGCTGATGAAATTGGCGCTTCCTGCCGGCGTGGATGTCGAAATTAAATTATGAAAAAGCACGTCATTACGAGAAGCCCGAAGGGCGACGAAGTAATCTGACACAAAGTGTCATCCCCGAATGTTTTAATCGGGGATCCACAATTCTGGATTCCCGCTTTCGCGGGAATGACAGTGTGGATTGCTTCGCTCTCTCCGAGCCTCACGGCTCGTAGAGCCGGAGGCACTTCGTTCGCTCGCAATGACGGAGGATTTATAAAATGATTGGTCTGCTCGGCAAGAAAATAGGAATGACACAGATTTTTGATCCTGAGGGAAAAAATATTCCCGTTACGGTTCTTCAGGTTGGACCATGTCCAATTTTGGATGTTAAAAGCAAAGAAAAACATGGCTATCAAGCGATTCAACTTGGCTTCGATGAAAAAAAAGAATCAAGAACCAATAAACCTGAACTCGGTTATTTTAAGAAAAAGAATCTCAAACCAGTGCGTTTTGTCAAAGAAATCAGAACGGAACAATTAGAAGGTCTTGAGGTGGGAAAAGAACTTCACGTGAATAATTTTGCCGTTGGCGATTACGTTGATGTAATTGGGACAACCATCGGCCGCGGATTTCAAGGCGTTGTGAAAAGACATCAGTTCACTGGTGGTGAGCGTGGACACGGTTCCATGTTCGGTCGCGTTGCCGGTTCCATCGGCGCTTCGTCATTTCCTTCCCGCGTGGTTAAGGGAATGAGAATGCCGGGACACATGGGAAGCGAACGTTTAACGATTCAAAATTTACGCGTTGAGAAAATTGATTTGGAAAATCATTTGATGGCGGTTCACGGTGCTGTTCCGGGCGCTGAAAATTCTTATGTCATCGTTCGCGAAGCGATTAAACGGAAAAGACCTCGTAAATGGAGATTTCCAAGCGAAGGTCTTGAAGAGCTGAAGATTGCGCCGAAGAAAATTCCGGTTTCAAAGAAAAAAGCTCAGGAAGCTGCAGCTGCTGCAAAGAAAAAACCGGCTGCTGCACCGGCCAAGAAAAAATGACGCGTAGCGTCATCCCCGAATGTTTTAATCGGGGATCCAGATTCGTAGATTCCCGCTAAAAGCATGCGGGAATGACAGAGGACAATATGGCAAAAGGAAATCTTTTTCGGCAAGACGGAAAACAAGCGGGAGAAATCGAGCTTAATGACTCGGTGTTTCAAGCCCGCATTAATGAGCGTTTGCTTCAGTTAGTCTTGAAAGCATTTGCCGGAAACCAAAGACGCGGAACTGCGGATACCAAAGGACGCGCTGAGGTCCGAGGCGGCGGAAAAAAACCGTGGAAGCAAAAAGGAACTGGCCGTGCGCGTCATAGTTCAAGGCGCTCTCCGATTTGGAGAGGCGGCGGAACGACCTTCGGTCCAACTCCGAGAAGTTACGATACACGTCTTTCAGACAGCATGAAACAATCTGCTTTGGTTTCAGCTTTAAGCCTGAAAAAGAAAGAAGACAATATTTTATTTTTACAAGACCTTTCATTGAAAGAAGCCAAGACAAAAGAAATGGCCAACGTAATTAAGGCTTTGAATCTCAATGATTCACGCACTTTATTTATTGTGAATGCAATGGATGAAAAATTGAAACGGGCATCCGGTAATTTAAAAGAAGTTTTTTCCGTCAAGCTTGCGCGAAATGTAAATGCCTATCATATTCTCAGACGCAAGAAACTTTTGATTGATAAACAAGCTCTTCCAACTTTGGAACGTCGCGCGTTGGGCGAAGCAGAAGCTGAATTGACTGCTATTGGAGAAAAGTCATGAACTTATACGACGTTATTCGAGAGCCGCTCATAACAGAAAAAGGAACCAAACAGGAAAAGACACGTAAGTATTTTTTCGTTGTCAGCCGTCAGGCCAAAAAACATGAAATTCATGAAGCGGTTGAGCGTCTCTTCAACGTGAAAGTCCAAAAAGTGAACACAATGGTCATGGGCGGTAAATGGAAGCGCGTTCGGTATCAGCCCGGAAAAACGGCGGACTGGAAAAAGGCTATTGTGACATTAAAAGAAGGGCAAAAAATCGAATTTGCATAGGATAAACCATGGGACTCATAAAATTTAAACCAACTACTCCAACACGGCGATTCGGAAGTGTTTCTGATTTCGCTGATATTACAACAGACAAACCTTATAAGCCGCTGACTGAAATTAAAAAACGCACCGGCGGCCGAAATTTGTATGGGCATATTACGACTTATCATCACGGTGGCGGTCACAAACGGCGTTTGCGGCTTGTCGATTTCAAACGCTCGCGTCATGACGTTGAAGCAACGATCAAAACAATTGAATACGATCCAAATCGGAGTAGCCGTATTGCACTGATCGAATTTCCGGACGGTGAAAAACAATATATTATTGCACCGGACGGTTTAACCGTCGGTCAAAAAGTTTCAAGCGGTCCCAGCGTTGAAGTTAAAGTGGGCAATCATTTGCCTCTCAGAAATATTCCTGAAGGTACACCGATTCATAACGTCGAGCTCGAACCCGGACGCGGCGGAAAATTAGTTCGCGCAGCCGGCGGATTGGCTCACATCATGTCGAAAGAAAATGAATTTGCTCATTTAAAACTTCCTTCCGGTGAAGTTCGAATGATTAAGCTTGAGGCTTATGCAACGGTGGGGCAATGTTCCAACATTGATCACGAAAATGTTTCCTACGGAAAAGCAGGACGAAAAAGATGGCTTGGGATTCGCCCGACTAATCGCGGCGTTTCCATGAATCCTGTGGATCATCCAATGGGCGGTGGTGAAGGCAAAACTTCCGGCGGACGTCACCCGGTCAGTCCTTGGGGCCAAAAATCAAAAGGACTTAAAACACGCAAGCGCAATAAAACAACCAATCGTTATATCGTCAAAGACAGGAGAAAATAATTTTATGGGTCGTGCCGCACAAAAAGGAGCATTTGTTGACGAGCATCTTTTAATCAAGGTGCAAATTGCCGCGAAAAATAGAGACCGGAAACCAATCAAAACTTGGTCGCGCCGTTCAACCATTACGCCTGATTTTGTCGGTATCACTTTAGCCGTTCACAACGGAAAACAATTTAATAATGTTTTTGTCACGGAAAATATGGTCGGCCATAAACTGGGTGAATTTTCGCCGACGCGAACTTTCAGAAAACACAGCACCGCTCAAGATAAAGCGAAAGCCATGGCTGCAGGGGCTAAGACCTAATTAATATATGGAAGCAACTGCGATTACTCGATATCTCAGAATTTCGCCGAGAAAACTCCGGCTTGTGATCGATACGATCAGATACAAACCAGTGCCAAACGCGTTTGCCATTTTGCACAACCTGAAGAAAAAAGGTTCCGAAATGGTTGCCAAAACATTGAAGAGTGCTGAAGCCAACGCCAAAGTTAAAAAGATGGACGAAAATCGTCTTTATGTACAAGAAATAAAAGCAGATGGCGGACCCAGTTTGAAGCGTTATATGCCGCGTTCCATGGGTCGGGCAGATGTCATCTTAAAACGGATGTCGCATTTGACGGTTGTTTTAGGGGAGAAGGAGATTCCGGTCTCTTCCAAAAAAATCGAATCTAAAGAAACCAAAGAACCAAAAGCCAAGGGAATTAAATTTCCGGCGAAAGAAAAAAAACAGAAACAAGCTGCCAAAGCGGCGGCTCGTTCATAAGGTGAAGTTGTGGGGCAAAAAGCTCATCCATACGGATTAAGATTAGGATACATCAAAGATTGGAAAGCAAAATGGTTTTCGAGAAAAGATTTCAGCCGTCTGCTTCACGAAGACATTAAAATCCGGAAATATTTAAAAGACAAACTTCGTTTGGCCGGCGTGGCTGATATTACGATTGAACGTTCAACAGGAAAACTTCGGATTTGGATTTATACCGCTCGTCCGGGCCTCATTATCGGACGCGGTGGACAAGAAATTAACCGCATCCGCGATGAAGTTTCAAATATGACTCACGGAGAAGTGTTTCTTGATATTAAAGAAGTCGAGACTCCGCAGACCAATGCACAGCTTGTAGCAGAGAATGTAGCGCTTCAGCTTGAAAAACGTGTCGCGTTTAGAAAAGCGATGAAAAAAGTAGTTGCCAGCTCCATGGCCAAAGGGGCTCAGGGAATTAAAATTCAATGCAAAGGCCGTCTCGGCGGATCAGAAATTGCCCGCGCCGAAGGTTATAAAGAAGGAAGCGTTCCTTTAAATACATTTCGTGCGGACGTGACGTATGGATTCAGTGAGGCCTTTACAACTTATGGAACGATCGGTGTCAAAGTATGGATTTATCACGGAGAAGTTTTGGTGAAAAAAGAAGAAGCCCAGCGCGCCAAACAGGAACAAGAACGATTGGCATTGATGGGGAAGAAACATCAACCTGTTGAAAAAGAAGTCGCCGTTCCAGCTGCTTCTGAAGAACCGACGAGTTCTTCTGAAGAAAAATCCGGCGAAAGTCCTGAGATTTAAGGAAACAAAAAATGCCATTAATGCCTAAACGGGTTAAATTTAGAAAACAGCATCGCGGCAAAATGCGCGGTATTGCAACGAGCGGTGCGCAAATCAATTTTGGCAATTATGGATTAAAAGCAATCGGGCATGGTTGGCTGACTGCGATTCAAATTGAAGCTGCGCGCGTTGCTCTGACTCGTCATGTCAAGCGCGGCGGAAAAGTTTGGCTGCGGATTTTTCCGGATAAATCATATACGAAAAAACCAGCGGAAACACGCATGGGAAAAGGAAAAGGCGCTCCAGAATATTATGTCGCAGTGGTGAAACCGGGACGAATTTTATTTGAAATGGGCGGAATTCCGGAATCAATGGCCCGCTCGGCTTTGAGACTTTGTGCGCATAAACTTCCGTTCGCAACACGTTTTGTGAAACGGGAAGGTGTCTAATGGCAACATTGAAAGCAAATGATTTGAGAGCACTTTCCATGGATGAGTTGAATGATAAAGCGCAAGCGCTTAAAAAAGAACTTTTCCAGCTTCGCTTTGATGTGAAACTTTCAAAGATTGAAAATTTAATGAAATTAAAACAAACACGCAGAGAAATTGCCAAGGTTTTAACCGTTAAAAGAGAAATGGAACTGAAGAAAAATGGCTGATCGTCATCATAAAGAGCTGGTCGGAATAGTGCTTAGTAATAAAACGGAGAAAACTGCTATTGTGCAGGTGACCCGTTTGGTTCAACATCCTTTGTTTCATAAAGTTGTCCGCATCCGAAAAAAATATATTGCTCATGATGGAAAAAAAGCAGTCATCGGTGACAAAGTTCGGATCCGAGAAACCAAACCTTTATCAAAGACGAAGCGTTGGCAAGTTGTTGAGGTTGTTTCTTCGGCAAAGTAAGTTGGAGCAAAAATGATCCCATCACCTGATTTACAAGAGTGCACAATGAGAAATAATTTTCGCATACTTGAGAAGTGCGCTCTTGTATCTTTAAAAGATTTCGCGGCTGAACACCGCGAAAAAAGCAGGTGATGGGATGATACAAATGCGTTCTATTTTAGAGATTGCTGATAATACCGGCGCCAAACGCGTTGCAATGATCGGCGTTCTTCACCGTCGAAGCAAACGAACTGCTGAAATTGGAGATATCATTACGGCTTCGGTTAAAGAAGCGGTTCCGGATGGAATCGTAAAAGAAGGTGAAGTGGTAAAGGCGGTTGTGGTTCGCACGTGTCATCCGATTCAGCGTCCGGACGGTTCGTCTGTCAGGTTTAATTCGAACGCTATTGTTATTATTGATAATCAACAAAATCCGCGCGGCACCAGAATTTTCGGCCCCGTGGCTCGAGAACTTCGCGATTTAAATTTCGCCAAGATTGTTTCCTTGGCACCCGAGGTTGTTTAATTATGGGACTTAAAAAAGGCGACACGGTTGCAATCATTGCCGGAAAAGAAAAAGGTAAGAGGGGAAAAATTTTGAGAACTCTCCCAACTGAGAACCGTTTGGTGATTGAAGGTTTAAATATGGTTAAGATTTTTACAAGACCAAGCCAGCAAAATCCAAAAGGCGGTATTGCACAGGTTGAAGGAAAACTTCATTGTTCGAAAGTTCAATTGGTTTGTCCCCGCTGCTCGAAACCGACGCGGATTGGTTATCAAAAGTTGGCCGACGGTTCCAAACAGCGAACTTGTAAGAAGTGTAATGAAATTATTTGACGGGCTATGCCCGTCATCCCCGAATGTTTTTACGCTCGCGCCAATGCGCGGAGCACTTTTCGGGAAGAACTTGATGTTCTTCTCCGAAAGTGTCGGGGATCCAAATTTTAGATTCCCGCTTTCGCGGGAATGACATGTAAAGGGAAAGATTTAATGGCTAAACAGGCATCAGCGGCACCCACAGCTCCTGCGAGACTTTGGGAACTTTACCGAAAAGAAATTGTTCCGGTCATGATGAAGGAATTTCATCATACGAATGCTTTGGCCATTCCTCGGATCGAAAAAATTGTAGTGAACATGGGCGTTAAAGAAGGGCTGACTGATATTAAACTATTGGAACACATTGCTCATGAGTTGGGTCAAATCACAGGTCAAAAGCCGGTGATTACGCGTGCCAAAAAATCAATTTCTGCTTTTCATTTAAGGGAAGGCGCTGCAGTGGGTTTGAAAGTGACGCTCAGGAGAAGCCGGATGTATGAATTTATGGAACGCTTATTTAATATTGCGATGCCCAGGATCCGGGATTTTCGCGGATTTTCACCGACCAGTTTTGATTCAACCGGAAATTATTCGTTTGGAATTCAGGAACAGTTTATTTTTCCGGAAGTAGAATATGACAAAATGAGAAAAATTCAGGGAATGGACATTACGTTCGTAATCACAACTTCCAAAAAAGAGCAATCGAAACGGCTTTTGGAGTTGTTTGGTTTTCCATTCCGAAAATAGGAATTACACCATGGCCAAGAAATGTTTAGTAATCAAACAACAGCGGAAACCAAAATTTAAAGTGCAGGGCTATCATCGTTGCCTGGCCTGCGGCCGGCCTCGAGGATATATCCGGAAATTCGCTCTCTGCCGTATCTGTTTCAGAGAGCTTGCGAATCAAGGCGTTATTCCGGGCGTTACCAAATCAAGCTGGTAAAGGAAATCACATGAGCGTACCGACAGATCCAATTGCAAATTTTCTAACACAGATTCGAAATTCGATGCGGGCCGGCAAACAAACGGTTACGATCCCCGGTTCTAAAATGACGCTTCGGATTGCAGAAATTTTAAAGCAAGAAGGATTTATTGAAAATTTTAAAATGATCGAAGAAGGAAAGAAAAAATTTATCCGCGTTCATTTAAAGTACATCAAAGCAAAACAGCCGGCTATTCAATCGATCATTCGCATTTCAAAACCAGGTCTGCGCCGTTATGTGAATAGCGAAGAGGTTCCGAGAGTGCTTGGCGGATTGGGTGTGGCAATTGTTTCCACCTCCAAAGGAATCATGACGGACCGGCAGGCAAGAGCGGCTCAAGTTGGCGGCGAAGTCATTTGCAAGGTATGGTAATTTCATATGTCACGAATCGGTAAAAAACCAATTTCAATTCCACAGGGTGTAAAAGTACAAGTTTCAGGAACCAAAATCCATGTGGAAGGTCCGAAAGGCAAAATGGATCTTAATCTTCATCCGCGAATGAAAATAAAAGTAGAGGGAAGTCAAATTGTGGTGGAGCGTCCGACCAATATCACGCAGGATCGGTCACTCCACGGCCTGACGCGGACTTTAATTGCAAATTTGATCACCGGCGTGACGCAGGAATTTTCAAAGGCTCTTGAAATTGAAGGGATTGGTTTCAAAGCCCAGCTTTTGGGAAAAAATTTGCAGCTCAATCTTGGTTTTTCTCATCCGATTGATTTTTCAGTTCCTGAAGGAATTAAAATAGAAGTTCCGAAGCCGACCAATTTGGTTGTGAGAGGCGTCGATAAAGTTTTAGTTGGACAGACAGCCGCTAACATTCGTAAATTTTTCGAGCCGGAACCTTATAAAGGTAAAGGCGTTCGTTATGCCGGCGAGGTAATTCGCAGAAAAGCCGGAAAGGCAGCTTCCTAATGTTAACGCAAATTAAAGAAGAAAAATTAAAAAAGAGACATTTTCGAGTTCGAAAAAAAGTTTCCGGCCTGCCTGAACGTCCGAGGCTGGCTGTCAAACGGTCACACTTGAATTTAATCGTTCAAGTGGTTGATGATTTATCCGAAAAGACGCTTTTAACTTCTTCCACCGTTAAATTGGGAACTGAAAAAAAACAGTGGGGAAATATCGAAGGTTCTAAAAAATTCGGAGCTTTTATTGCCAGTGAGTTAAAAAAGAAAAAAATAAATCAGATTGTTTTCGATCGGGGCGGCCGTCCTTATCACGGACGAATTAAGGCATTTGCAGAAACGCTCCGCGAAAATGGGATTAAATTTTAATAAAGGAGTAAGCATACATTGTCTGAAATAGATCAAACCACCAAAGCACCTTTAGAAGATGGACGCGTTATTAAATCTTCTCCGGTTTCATTTGAAGCAAACCAGCTTGAAAAAGTGATTCAAATTAATCGAATTGCCAAAGTGGTAAAAGGCGGCAGACGATTCCATTTCAGCGCTTTGGTTGTGGTCGGAGACGGGGCTGGAAAAGTTGGATTTGCACTTGAAAAAGCGAATGAAGTTTCAGATGCAATTCGAAAATCTTTAACTGTTGCGAGAAAAAAATTAATTACGATTTCAATGAAAAAAACAACCATTCCGCACGAAATCATCGGCCATTACGGGGCTGCAAAAGTACTTTTAAAACCGGCGGTTGAAGGAACCGGGGTCATTGCCGGCGGCGCCGTGCGCGCAGTTTGCGAATGCTGCGGGATTAAAGATATTTTGACCAAAAGTTTAGGAAGCGACAATTCCATCAATGTACTTAAAGCCACGATTAATGGGCTTCAAAATTTGATTCACCGTGAAAGTAAAAATACAAATGAAGAACAAGAAACCATACCAAAAAAAGCGTAAACGGCTTGGGCGCGGTGAAAGTTCCGGACATGGAAAGACCTCGACCAAAGGTCATAAAGGTCAACGGGCAAGATCCGGTTTTACGATGCGTCCTTTGTTTGAAGGTGGTCAAACCACTATTCTTCAAAGGATTCCGAAGCGTGGCTTTAATCAGCCTCATCACAAAGAATTTGCCATTATGAATTTAGATCAGATTGATCGCCTCGGGGTTAGTGAAGTCAATCCTGATTGGCTTCTTAAAAATAAAGTTATTAAATGTTTGGGCGACGGCCTGAAAATTTTAGGCCGAGGAAAATTGAATCAGAAAGTGAAGATTCAAGCACATCAATTTAGTGTCCAGGCAAAAGAAGGGATCAAAAAGGCGGGCGGTGAAGCCATTTTGATCGAACATAAGAAATCAAGTAAGTAGAAAATGCTTAAAGCTCTGGCAAATATATTTAAAGTTCCAGAACTCAAGCGAAAAGTTCTTTATACGCTCTTTATCATAGCAATTTACCGGCTCGGCGCTCATTTGCCCACGCCAGGCGTTGATGGAAATGCGCTCAGCCAATTCTTTCAAAGAATTGCCGGTACTGCAGGCGGAAATTTGTTTGGTGTGATGGCGCTTTTTTCCGGAGGTGCGCTCCAAAAGGCCACCGTTTTCGCGCTTGGGATTATGCCCTACATCTCAGCTTCGATTATTTTGCAGCTGTTGACCGTTGTTATCCCGCAGCTTGAAAAAATGGCGAAAGAGGGCGGAGAAGAAGGGCGGCGCAAGCTGATTCAATTTACCCGATATGGGACTTTGGTCTTGGCGTTGATCCAAACATTTTTTATTTCCCTATGGCTTGAAAATCCGAATGCATTTCAGGGAATGGTGATTGTTCCAAATCCAGGCTGGTCGTTTCGGTTGATGACCATTTTGACATTGACCACCGGAACCGTATTCATTATGTGGCTGGGCGAACAAATTGATGAACACGGTATCGGAAACGGAATGTCTATTTTGATTACGGCAGGAATCATCGATAATATTCCGAATGCAATTACACAAACAGCTTCACTGGTTCGGTTTGGACAGCTTGCCTATTGGAAATTAGGACTCATGATTGCTCTTTTTGTATTTACGGTGGTTGGCGTTATCTTAGTCATTCAAGGTCAACGTAAAATTCCGGTTCAATATGCAAAACAGATTAGAGGCCATCGGGTTTATGGCGGGCAAAGTACTTATCTTCCGCTGAAAGTAAATCAAGCGGGAGTAATTCCGATTATTTTTGCTCAATCTGTCATTTTATTTCCGGCAACCATTGCGGGATTTATGCCGTCTCAGGGTGCGATTCGGCATATTGCAACATCGCTTGCTCCAGGGTCGCCTTTGTACACGACGATCGAAGCATTTTTAATTATTTTCTTCACGTTCTTTTATACAGCGATTACGTTTAATCCGATTGAAGTTGCTAACAATTTGCAAAAATACGGCGGTTTTGTTCCCGGAATCCGGCCGGGAAAAAATACAGCCGAGCATTTGGATTATTTGATGACTCGAGTGGCGTTTACGGGAGCTCTTTTTCTGGCTCTCATTGCTGTATTCCCGAGCATTATGAATTCACCGAAAGTGCTGAATATTCCGTTTTCTGTGGCAAGTTTTTTTGGTGGTACCGGTCTTTTAATTATTGTCGGTGTCATTTTGGATACGATGAAGCAAATTGAATCGCAGCTTTTGATGCGCCATTATGAAGGATTCATTAAAAAAGGAAAATTGAGAGCACGAGTTCGATAATGCCTTTACGAATTGTTCTTTTGGGACCGCCTGGAGCAGGAAAAGGAACGCACGCTAAAATTTTAAGTGAGCGTTTTAATATTCCTCATATTTCAACCGGCGACATTTTACGATCTGAAATAAAATCCGGCACGCCGCTCGGCAAACGGGCGAAATCGTTCATTGACAGTGGGAAATTAGTTCCTGATGATTTGGTGATTGAAATGGTGGAACACCGCCTTGAAAATCCGGATGTCAAAAATGGCTTTATTCTGGACGGTTTTCCAAGAACGGTAGAGCAGGCAAAAGCATTGGATGCGATGCTTGAAAAACGCAAAATGCCGCTTTCGTTCGTTTTAGAGTTTGACACTTCAGAAGAAGTGATTATCTTCCGACTTTCGGGAAGACGAGCGTGTCCGAAATGCGGTGCAAATTATCATCTTGAAAACATTATGCCGAAGCGAAAAGGAATCTGCGATAAATGCGGAACACCTTTAATCCAGCGCAAGGATGATCAACCTGAAACCATTCGTGAGCGCCTGAGAGTTTATCACGAACAAACAGAACCTTTGATTAAGTTTTACGAAGATCGAAAAATGCTTCGCGTGATCAACGGAAATCTGGAAGTTGAACCGCTTCAAAAGGAATTAGAGCGCGTCGGTTTAAAATGATCCCATCACCTGATTATTGGCCGGAGGCCAAAACAGAGTTATGGAGATCTTCCGGCTCGATGAGCCGGAATCAGGTGATGGGATGATTTCGCTTAAGTCCAAGCAGGAAATCGAAATCATGCGCGAAGCCGCGAGACGTTTGAAACAGGTGTTTAAGGAATTAAAAAAGTCAATCCGGGTTGGAATGACAACCCTGGAAATTGATCAAAAAGCCGAACGTTTGATCGAGGCTCAAAAAACAAAGCCAGCTTTTAAAGGATATCGGGGCTATTCGGCCTGTGTTTGTACTTCTATTAACGAAGAAGTGGTTCACGGGATTCCTTCCAAAAGAAAGTTGAAGGAAGGAGACCTGTTGAGTCTTGATATCGGATTGATTTATGAAGGTTACGTGAGTGATTCAGCACGCACTTGGGCGATCGGCGAAGTGAGCGAAGAAGCGCTCGAGTTGATGCAAACAGCAAAACAAGCTCTTTATATCGGAATGGCTCAAATGAAACCGGGAAATCGGATCGGTGATTTATCGGCAGCCATTCAAAATTTTGTGGAGTCACAGGGTTTTTCGGTCATTCGTGATTTCGTCGGACATGGAATCGGACGAGCGATGCATGAAGATCCGCAAGTTCCCAATTACGGTAAAGCGGGCCGCGGCCCAAAATTGGATGTGGGTTTGGTGCTCGCCATTGAACCGATGGTTGCGGCAGGAAGTTGGGAAGTTGATATTATGGATGATTCCTGGACGGTGGTGACTCGTGACCGGCAATGGTCGGCACATTACGAAGATACCATTGCGCTAACGGAAAACGGTCCTGAAAATTTAACGGGCGCTCAGGAATTTGAAGAAGCAATCGAAACGATAGGAGTTAGCTGATGGCCAAAGAAGATGCGATTGAAGTTGAAGGGACAGTGATTGAGCCCTTGCCCAATGCCATGTTTCGAGTCGAGCTTGAAAATGGACATCGCGTTCTTGCTCATATTTCAGGAAAAATGAGAATGCATTACATTCGAATTCTTTCCGGAGACAAAGTAAAAGTGGAATTATCCCCTTATGATTTGACCCGGGGAAGAATTACATATCGTATTTAAGTAAAGGATAAAACAATGATCCCCCACCACTTTTTGGTGAGGGATCATTTAGAAAGTGGTGGGGGATGAAAGTTAGAAGTTCAATTAAACGAATTTGCGAAAATTGCAAAATTGTGCGCCGAAAACGAATCGTTTACGTAACATGTTCAATTGCGAAGCATAAGCAAAGGCAGGGCTAATTAAATGCCGCGAATTGTTGGTGTCGATTTACCACGAGAAAAAAGAACGGATGTTGCGCTCCGATATTTGCAGGGGATCGGGAAAACTCTTTCGGACAAGATTTTGAAAGAAGCCAGTATTGACCCTGCAAAACGATCGAAAGATTTAACCGAAAAAGAAGTTGCTTTGATTACCTCGATTATTCAAAAGATGAATATTAAAGTTGAAGGTGATCTTCGCCGGGAACAGCAGCAAAACATTAAGCGCTTAATTGATATTAAATCGTACAGAGGCTCGAGGCACATCAAGGGTCTTCCGGTTCATGGACAGCGGACTCATACGAATTCAAGGACCCGAAAAGGTCCTCGTAAAACAGTGGGTGGACTTCTTAAGAAACCACCGGCAGCGAAATGACGCGAAGCGTCATCCCCGAATGTTTTTATCGGGGATCCATAGTTGTGGATTCCCGCTTTCGCGGGAATGACAAGCGTGAAATTTAGAGAGGAATTTAAATGACAAAGAAGAAAACCAAACAAGTTGTCAAAGGAATTGTTCACGTTTTGGCTTCATTTAACAACACCGTGATTACCATTACGGATCAAGCCGGCAATACAATTTGCTGGGCGAGTTCCGGCAGCGCAGGATTTAAAGGTTCGAAAAAATCGACGCCCTTTGCTGCGCAAGTGGCTTCTGAACATGCCGCCAAAAAGGCGATTGAAAACGGCATGAAAGAAGTGGAAGTGTATGTCAATGGTCCGGGTTCTGGAAGAGAATCAGCGATTCGCGCGCTTCAGACCGTCGGACTTCAAATCAGTTTAATTAAGGATGTGACGCCATTACCGCACAACGGCTGCCGTCCGCCAAAAAGGAGAAGGGTTTAACATGGGTCGTAGAACGGGTCCGGTTTGTCGGCTTTGCCGAAGAGAAGGAATGAAATTATTTTTAAAAGGAATTCGTTGTACGGGCGATAAATGTGCCATCGAACGCCGCAACAGTCCTCCCGGAATGCACAAACGCAGCCGCGGAAAATTATCTGACTATGGAGTTCAGCTTCGCGAAAAACAAAAAGCCAAGAAAATTTATGGAATGTTTGAACGCCAATTCCGAAATTTCTTTGAACGCGCTTCTAAAAAGCGCGGTATTACCGGCGAAACCTTGATTCAATTGTTGGAAAGACGATTAGACAATACTGTTTATCGCTCTCTTTTGGTGAGTTCCAGAAGTGAAGGACGGCAGATGATCAATCATGGTTATGTGACCGTCAACGGCAGAACCGTAGACGTTCCTTCTTTTCAGATAAAAGTAGGAGATACGATTCGTCCTCAAATCAATGATGAGGCGCTTCATAAACGGATTAGCGCCAATTTGGAAATGCTTAAAGACAGAGTGGTTCCCGAATGGCTTGGGCTTAACCGAGAAACTCTTGAAGTAAAAATATTACGGCTGCCTGAGAAAGCAGATGCCGGACTTCCGCTTGAAGAATCACAAATTGTGGAATTATATTCAAAATGACCGAAGGTCATCCCCGAATGTTTTAATCGGGGATCCAGACTCTGGATTCCCGCTTTCGCGGGAATGACAGGTTTCTTAGACTATAAAAGGAGAAAAAGCACATGGGAATACGTTGGAAAACATTTGAGATGCCGAAAAGACTTGAGGTCGAACAGGCATCCCTGACACCTTCTTACGGAAAATTCGTTGCAGAACCGTTTGAACGGGGTTATGGAACGACGATTGGCAATGCCTTAAGAAGGGTGTTGATTTCATCCATCGAAGGAGCTGCGGTAACGAATATTCGAATTGAAGGAGCTCTTCATGAATTTTCTGCTATCGACGGCGCCGTTGAAGATGTGCCGCAAATTGTTCTCAACATCAAAAAACTGGTTTTGAAATATCACGGAAAACAATCTAAAAAAGTTGTGATTGATGTTAAGCGCAAAGGTGAAATTACGGCAAAAGACATTCAAACCGATGAAACGGTGGAAGTTATTAATCCGGAACTTCACATTGCTACGTTAACGAAAGACGTGCGGTTTTATATGGAACTTGATATTGCGCGCGGTCGCGGTTATGTGTCTGCCGAACGGAATAAGCAAGAAGGCATGCCCATCGGAACGGTGGCCATTGATTCCATTTTCTCTCCCGTCACAAAAATTAATTTTATGGTTGAGGACACGCGTGTGGGGCAAATTACGGATTATGACCGTTTGATTTTGGAAATTTTCACAAACGGCGCGATGACTCCGGAAGAATCCCTGCTCTATGCTTCCAACATTCTTCAACGCCATTTGGATATTTTTGTCAATTACGGTGAACTTCCGGAAGAAGAGGAAGAAGAGGAAGAAGAGGATAAGGAATTTATTGATATGATCAACAAGCCAATCACGGAGCTTGAGCTTTCTGTGCGCAGCGCCAATTGTTTGGAAGCAGCTAATATCAAAACCATTGGCGATCTGATTCAAAAAAGCGAAGCTCAAATGCTGAAGTATAAAAATTTCGGCAAAAAATCGCTTTCTGAAATTACCAACATTCTGACGGCCATGGGCCTTCATTTGGGAATGGACATTCAGGAACGGATGAAGAGAAAGAAACCGGTAGCGGCCGTTTAGGAGTTTTTTCATGAGACACAGAAGACGACGGGGAAGATTGGGATTAGTTCAAGAACATAGACGCGCTTTGCTTCGTAACCTGGCGCGGAATTTAATTACCCATCAGGAAATTATTACGACCCATACGAAGGCAAAAGAAGCCAGCCGTTTTGTCGATCAACTGGTGACTATTGCGAAGGGAAATAATCTTCATGCTCGCCGTCATTTGATCAGTAAACTCGGTTCCGGTTCAGAAGCTTATGCCAAACGCATGCTTGAAATGATTGCTCCCAAGTTTTCCGACCGCAAAGGCGGTTATACCCGCGTCCTTCATTACAAAGAACGTGCTGGCGATGGCGCTTCTTTATCTCTGCTTCAATTTACGGTTCCGGTTGTTGAGATCGGAGAGAAAAAACCAAAGAAGAAAAAAGAAGCAAAGCTAACGGTAAAAGAAGGAGTCAAAGAAAAAACAAAAGCTCCGTCTCACAAAGAAGAACCAAAGAAAAAAGAAGAAATGAAAAAGAAAGAAGAGCCGAAGAAGGAAGAAATTAAAAAAGAGACGCCGAAAAAAGGCGGATTTCTAGGCTCGCTCCGCCGATTTTTAAAAGGCGACGACGACAAAAAATGACGCGAAGCGTCATCCCCGAATGCTTTAACGCTCGCGCCCAATGCGCGGAGCACTTTTCGGGAAGAACTTGAAGTTCTTCTCCGAAAATGTGTCGGGGATCCAAACTTTAGATTCCCGCTAAAAGCATGCGGGAATGACAGAATAAATATGTATCTTGCCAAACGAATTCAAAGCGTAGCTCCCTCATTAACGCTTGCCATTGAAGCGAAAGCCAAACGCCTGAAGCAAGAAGGCGTCGATGTGATTTCTTTTTCAGCCGGGGAGCCGGATTCTGATACTCCTGAAACTATTAAACAAGCCGCAATCGATTCTTTAAAAAAAGGTTTCACCAAATATACGCCTGCTTCCGGAACAGTTGAATTGAGAAAGGCCATTTCCGAAAAACTGTCCCGCGAAAATCACCTAACATACAGTCCTGAACAAGTGGTTGTGTCCTGCGGCGCCAAACATTCAATTTACAATATCATTCAAGTTTTAATTGAAGAGGGAGACGAAGTCATTATTCCGTCTCCTTATTGGTTAAGTTATCCCGAAATGGTCACGTTGGCCGGCGGCAAATCGGTTATTGTTCATACGAAATTTGAAGATGGATATTGTCCGAAAATCGATGCGATTAAAAAAGCCGTTACCAAAAAAACGAAATTATTAATTTTAAATTCGCCTTCAAATCCAACCGGTGCAGTGCTCTCAAAAGAATTGCTCAAGGAGATTGCCGAACTTGCAAAGCAGAATTCATTCTTTGTCTTAAGCGATGAAATTTATGAAAAACTGATTTATGATGGCGGCGCTCATTATTCGATTGGTGCTTTTGACTCTGCTATTCTTAATCGTACCATTACGGTGGGCGGTGCGAGTAAAACGTACGCTATGACCGGCTGGCGGCTTGGATTTTCAGCTTCGCCAAAACTGATTGCCGATGCCTGCGGTTCGCTTCAAAGTCATTCGACTTCAAACCCGACCTCCTTTGCACAACCGGGATATCTTGAGGCTTTGAAAAACGGAGAAGCGGATGTTTCGAAAATGCGTTCTGTGTTTGAAAAACGGCGGGATTTAATTTTTAATTTGGTGAAAAATATTCCGGAACTGAAGCCCTTTAAACCCAGCGGTGCATTTTATTTGTTCATCGATATTTCAAAAATCGGTTTGCCCTCGCTCAAGTTTTCAGAACGCTTGCTTGATGAGGCGAAAGTCGCCGTTGTTCCGGGAATTGCTTTTGGTGATGATCACGCGATTCGAATGAGTTTTGCCACATCGGAAAAACTCATTGAATCAGGTGTCTTGCGAATTTCTGAATGGTTGAAAAAGATTTAAATGTCAGAATTCTCAGACTCAGGGTCGGCGAGACCATAGCGCGTGATGAATTACTGGCAAAGCTGGTTGATTTAAATTATAGCGAACAAAAAATTGTCGAAGAGCCGGGTGATTACTCGATCCGCGGCGCCGCCATCGATGTTTACCCTCTTTCTTACCGCGCTCCCATCCGGATCCATTTCCATCTTGATCAAATCGAATCCATTCGGGATTATTCCCTTCACGAAGGCAAGAATCTAACCAGTTTCGAAGAACTTTTTCTCTTACCGGTTACCGAATCTTTTCTCAAAAGACGGGCCCAATTAAAAACTCATTTTGAAGAATACGAACCCATCGCCGAACTCGCTGACATCAGAATCGGTGATTACGTGGTTCATCTGGAATACGGAATCGGTCAATTTCTCGGGACCAAAACGCTTAAAATTTCAGGTCAGCCGCAAAAATGTCTTGCTATTCAATACGCCAATGAAGAAATTATTTATATTCCATTTGCGCAGCATGAATTGCTGGAACGTTATATCGGTGTGGAAGGTAAAAAGCCGCGACTTACTCGACTGAATAGTAAAGAGTGGCTTAAAATTAAGGAACGAACACGGCTTGCAGTTCGCGGTATTGCCCGAGACATGGTGAGTCTTCAGGCAAAACGGAGTTTCTTACCCGGTTTTCAATTTCCAACGGATTCTGATTTACAAAATGAATTTGAACGTTCATTTCCCTATGAAGAAACGCCTGATCAAAGAAAAGCCACCGAAGAGGTCAAGCGGGATATGGAAAGTCAGAAGCCAATGGACCGTTTGCTTTGCGGTGATGTGGGATATGGTAAAACGGAAGTGGCGGCGAGAGCTGCTTTCAAAGCAATCACGGCCGGCAAGCAAGTTGCTTTTTTAGTCCCGACAACATTACTTGCAGAGCAGCATTACTTAACTTTCAAGCGCCGGCTCAAAGACATGCCGATCGAAGTTGAATTGTTGTCCCGCTATCGGGATAAAAAAAATCAAAAACAAATGATCGAAAAAGTCAAAGAAGGCAAAGTTGATATTATCATTGGCACTCATCGGCTTCTTTCCAAAGATGTCTCTTTTCGTGAATTAGGACTCGTTATCATTGATGAAGAACAGCGTTTTGGCGTTCGTCATAAGGAACGTCTTAAATTTATGCGGGAAACCGTGGATGTTTTGACGCTGACGGCAACACCGATTCCGAGAACTCTTTATTTGTCACTTCTGGGTGTTCGCGATATGTCTGTGATTGAAACGCCGCCGAAACAGAGACTTCCGATCATTACGGAAGTCTCAGAATTTGATGAAATCAGAATTAAACAGGCTTTTCAAAGAGAACTGGAACGGAAAGGACAAATTTATTTTGTTCACAACCGTGTTCAATCGATTGAAAAGATACACGATTTTTTAAAAAAGCTTCTTCCGAATGTATCCTTCGGCGTTGCGCATGGACAAATGCCGGTCACTGATCTTGAACGCGTCATGTCTCGATTTACAGAAGCGAAAATTGATTGTCTCATTTCAACTAATATTATTGAGTCGGGAATTGATATTCCGAATGTAAATACCATTTTCGTGAATCGGGCTGATGCATTTGGTCTCGCGGATCTTTATCAACTGCGCGGCAGAGTCGGCAGATTTCACACGGCCCGGCAGGCCTTTGCCTATTTTATGGTTCCCAAAAATTGGGTGCTTACTCAAGATGCACAGAAACGCCTGGCTGCGATCGAACGTTTTAGTGATTTGGGCTCAGGACTTAAGATTGCCATTGAAGATTTGGAAATCAGGGGAGCCGGCAATGTGATCGGACACGAGCAAAGCGGATTCATTTATCAAGTTGGATTTGATCTGTACTGCCGCATGCTGAAACAGGCAGTGGAAGAAGAACGGCTTTCAGCGGGATTGAAAAATTAACAAAACTGTGATATCGTAGGCGCCTTATGAAGCAAAAGTACTTCTTAAAATTTCTGTTTGTGATTGGTTTTCTTCTCTCCTTCAATTCTCTCGTTTTTTCCCAGGAACAACAACAGCTGGTTGACCGGGTGGCTGCCGTTGTTAATAAGGAAATCATAACTCAAAGTGAATTGGACATGCTCTTTCGGCCGATCTATGAACAAATTAAAAAAACCTATAAGGGACCGAATTTGCAGTCGGAATTGGAATCATTGCGGCTGAAACTTTTAAACCAATTAATCGAAGACCGGCTTGTTTATCAAGAATCTCAGAAATTAGGAATTGCCGTCAGCGATGAAGAATTACAGGAAGAGATGGCCCAATTTAAAAAACAATTTCCGAATGAAGAAACGTTTAAAAAAGAAATTGAAGCTTCCGGTGTTGCCATGAGCGAAGTGGAAAAGCGATTCAGAGAACGAATTGCCATTTCAAAACTGCATCAAGGCATCATTCACGGCAGAGTGATTGTCTCACCGGGAGAGGCGGAACAATATTATAAAGATCATCCTGAAGAATTTATTCAGAAAGAACAAATTGAACTTTGGTGCATTACTTTGAAGAAAGGTGAAGAAGCCGTTCTGAAAGGAACGATGGATGAAGGGGTCAAACGAAAAGCAGGAGAATTGATTGCGGAGCTCAAGGGCGGAAAAAATTTTGAGGAGCTGGCGGAAAAAAATTCTGAGGATGCCAATGCCCGCGAAAAAGGATATTTGGGTTTTATCGGACGGGGCAGTCTCGTATCCGGCATCGATAAAGTTCTTTTTGCCTTGCCAGAAAATAGCATCTCCGAGGTGCTTGAGACGGAGGAGGCTTATCATATTTTCAAAGTGGGCAAAAAAAAACCTGCTGCTCAACACACGTTTGAAGAAATGAGAGATCAGGTCAATGATATGCTGTTTCGAAAAAAAGCTCATGAACGTTTTGTGAGTTGGATAGACGACCTGAAGAAAAGATCGTATATTTCCATTCGTTAACTCTCCATGATCTCACCACCTGCTTTCGGCCCAAAGGGCCGATTTTCATTCGGTTTGAATTGTGAAAATCCGCCTATCGTGGAAAAGCAGGTGGTGGGATGAAACCCATCATTGCCATTACGATGGGAGATCCGGGCGGGGTCGGCCCTGAGATCATTCTGAAGTCGCTTCGCGAAATCAAATTCCAAAAAGCAATTTGTATGATCATTGGAAGTGAAGAAGTCTTCCAATTTGCAAGTGAACGGCTGAACATTCCTTTCAAACCCAATCTCATTCCCACATTAGAAAATTCGCTTCTCAAGGAAAATGAAATTAATTTTTTAGATGTGACCCAAGAAGCCAAAGCTCTTTATGAAAAAGCGTTCAACACGAAGCTTCCGGTTAAAGAAGTGTTTTCAGTCGGAAAAGTTTCAAAATGGAACGCTTCCTTAGCTTACTGCGCATTAAAAATCGCAGCGTATCAAGGAGCTTATAATCTGATTCAGGGAGTCGTAACTGCTCCGATTCATAAATCGGCCATGCGCTTAGTCGATCCCAAATTTTCAGGTCATACGGAATATCTAGCGAAAATTGCAAAGATAAAAGATTATGCCATGATGTTTGTGAGCGACCGGCTCCGGGTGACTTTGGCTACGATTCATGTGCCTCTTAAGAAGGTTGCCCAAACTTTGAAATCAGAAGATCTGACGGCGAAAATTATGCTGACACAAAATTTTTTGAAAGAAAAATTAAAAATCAAAAATCCAAAAATCGGTGTTGCTGCTTTAAATCCCCACGGCAGCGAATTTGGTGATGAAGAAGAGTTGGTGATTGTTCCTGCGGTGAAAGAGGCTTCCAAACAGGGAATTAATGTGCAAGGACCCTTGCCCGGAGATCAAATTTTTTTCGATGCCTATGAAGGACGCTTGGATGCGGTGGTGGCCATGTATCATGACCAGGGTCTTGCGCCCTTTAAGATGATTGCATTTCGGGAAGGAGTGAATGTCACTCTTGGACTTCCTTATTTAAGGACGTCCCCAGATCATGGAACTGCTTTTGATATTGCGTATCAAAATAAAGCTTTTCATTCGGCGCTTAAAAATTCAATTCATTTCATCGAACAAACATTTTGATATCCCAAGATTTCCCTCTCCCTCTTCAGAGGGAGAGGGCTAGGGTGAGGGTGTAAAGTAAAAGAAATTTTCCCCTCACCTTTTTCCTCTCCCCAAAGGGGAGAGGAGATTATGATGTATATAGTATTAACTAAGAATTTTGAATTTTTTTTACACGATCAAATATTCGCTGGCAACCTTCTTGAAACTGATCCGGAGGCAGAAGTAAGCTGATGACAAAGCAAAGTTCTTCTTCCATGTCGAAAAAATATCCCGGATGAACAAAGACGCGATCTTTTTGGAGAAACTCAAGCGCCCATTCTTCTTCATTCTTTTGATCCAGTAATTTTAAAATAACATACCATCCGCCTTCCGGTTGAAAACACTTCACTCTATTTTCGTTTGATGTTATTTGAATGATCCAATCCAGGTTTGTTTTAATTCTTTCCTTAATTTCAGATTGAATCTCATTGATCATATCAAACCAAATCGGGAGAGCTTCTTGTGAAGGAGTATTAACGGAAAGAAACGTATCAGAAATAATTTCTAATCGATTCATTGCTTCTTTCACTAACTTCTCAGGACCGTTTACAACGACCCACGACAATTTCATTTGAGGCAGGCCTAATGATTTTGAAATTCCACCGAGACTGAAGGTAAGTATGTCCGAGACACCGGCAAAACTTGTGATCCGTTCAGAATCATTTTCAAATGCATAGTCAGAAAAAACCTCATCGGAAATGAGGGCCAATGATTTCAATTTTGCAATTTGAATCAATTTATCCGACTCGACCTTTTTGATAAATGACCCCGTCGGATTATTTGGGTGAACAACAATCATCGCTTTTGTGTCATCAAAAATATGATCGGTTAAATACTTAAAATTAATTTCCCATCTATTTTCTTGGTGGTCAAGTGGATATGAATCAAGTGTTACATCGTTTAGATCGACGATAAATTGAAACAAAGGATAGCTTGGTTTCGGAACTAAAATTCGTTCTTTTGAATTAGCAAGAAGTCTGAAAATATAAGTATACGCTTCCGACGTACTTGCTGTTAACAAGATACGGTCAAGATCAACATGAATTCCTTTTTTCCGGTAATAAAATTGAATCGCTTGCCGCGCTTCTTTTTTTCCTTTCGGCGAAGGGTTATAATTTAGATTAGCCGGATTTGAAAACGGCCGTAAAATTGCTGCTTGGTTGAGATACTTGAATTGACATCGGGTGGGATTTGATTCAGAAAGGTCGATCACGGGAATCTGTTTAAGTTTTAAAGAATTCAACTCAAGAGACAGTTTATTCTCTGAAAAATTCCAATTTGTCCGATTTGAAAACATGGTTTCTATAAGTTGACAGCCGGACCGGCTAAGTCTAGAATCCGCCTTTCACTAAAACGAATTATGACACACATCCTCAAGAACGATCAAATGGAACTTACACTTCTTCCCGAACAGGGTTGTTACTGGCGGACCTTGCACGTTTTTTTTGAAGGGAAATGGCGTGAGCTTTTGGAGCCAATTCCGGACAAAGAACCTCCTTTTAAATTTGGCTGTTACATCATGGCGCCCTGGTCGAATCGGATTCCACAGGGAGTTTTCGAATTTGAAGGAAAGCAATATCAAATCCGGAAAAATTTTCCGGATGACACAGCCATTCACGGCGACGTTCGTTATCGTCCTTGGACCATTGAAACCGCATCCAAAGAAAAATTTGTAGCCACTTTGGATTCAACAAATTTTTCTGATTTTAATTTTCCTTTTAAACTTAAATTTAAACATACTCTTGAACTTAAAAGGAATCAACTTAGCATGTCTCTTTTTGTGGAAAATGTTGATGCTGCCAACGCGCCGGTTGGCATGGGTTTTCATCCGTTTTTCAAACGCCGATTAACGGAACGAGATGAGGACGCAATTTTGCTTCTGCCCGCTGAAAAAGTATATCCCGATGTGAAATGTATTCCAACAGGTCCCGCTGTTCCGGTTTCAGGCAAGACAGATCTTCGAGCCGAAAAATTATTGGGTAATCCAAATTTAGATCATTGTTATACGGATCTGAGAAAAAATGTTGTTCGTTTGATTTATCCAGGTTCAAAAACGGAGCTTCATTATGAATTTGATCCGATTTTTACGCACACGGTGATTTATGCTCCTCAAGATGATCAAGGCTGCGCAAAAGATTTTGTTGCCATCGAACCCGTTACACACGTCAATAATGGTTTCAATCTTTATGCACAGGGATGGAAAGGCACCGGAATAAAAGTTTTAAGGCCGAAAGAAACTTGGGGCGGGACTTGTAAACTTACTGTTCATGGGCTCCAGTAAGTTGTAGAATAGAGTGTGGATCAAGATGAAGTAGATATGCAGACACAGATTGAAGCGAAAGAATTAAACGAAACATTCAAGCCATCCCCACCCAAAAAGGAACCACCCTTTAAGTGGATTTTTGCTCTGGCTTTCATTTTTTCATTAGGCGTGGGAATTGTTTGGTACACCAATCTGCCAAGTCATCATCATTTGTTTCCTCCTCCCCAATCTTTGAAAGATCCTGATTTAACGATTATCAAGAACATCGATTTTAAACAGCCGCTGACTCAATATTGGAAAGAACATGTTTTTAATTCACCCACTTCTTATGTGGTTGAAAATGACATGCTGCATGCTTCAAGTCATGGAACTTCGTCCATGATTTATCAAGAAGTGAATGTTGATCTTTCCCAGCGTCCATTTTTAACTTGGGATTGGAAGGCGATCGAGCTTCCCGGCAACAAACAGGGGAAACGTTTGGCCGATAAATCCAATAATGATTTTGCCGGTCGTGTTTACACCATCTTCAAAGGAAAATTTCCTATGAATGCAGATGTCATTCAATATGTTTGGGATGACCGGTTTCCTGAGGGTACTTTTTCGGATAGCCCTTTTCTTAAAAGTGTAAAAATCCTGGTTGTCAAAAATGGAAAATCGAACGATTGGGTTAGTGAGAAGAGGGATCTTTTGAATGATTACCAAGCGCTTTTCGGTCATCCTCCCAGAGGTCATTTGTCGGCTGTGGGAATTATGTCTGATTCAGACAATACAAAAACCAAATCTGAAATTTATTTCCGAAATCTGTCTTTGAAAAAACCAAAATCCAATCTAATAAGGTGACGGTTACAAAAGTTTAAATGAAGGTAAGGCGGTCACAAATTGAGGTTGTTCGCGGACCTAAAGAGGAGCAGGCCGCAAACATTTTAAAAGCTTAATTTGAATTAATTCCCCATTTAAGCTGCACTCTTTTTCTCAGTTCCGTAAAGATCAAGCGGTCAAAAATAAGTCCGATTATTGCAATCATAATCATCACTGCGACAACTTGAGCAATGTCGTGTAATTCGCGTCCTGTTTGAAGTAGTTGACCGAGACCAACACTAACAAATAAAAGTTCTCCTGCCATAAGTGAACGCCAGGCGAACGACCAACCAAGTTTCATTCCCGTAATGATCGACGGCAATGCAGCCGGTAAAATGACACGCCGGTAAAGCTCAAATCCTCGAACACCCATGGTTTTCGCGGCCCGGACGTAAATAGGCGGAATATTTCGAATGCCGCCATCGGTAGCGATAACAATCGAAAAAAATGCACCCATCACGACCACAAATTGAATGGCTTTTTCATTTAATCCAAACCACAAAATCGCGAGCGGAAGCCAGCAAATGCTTGGCAAAACCTGAAGTCCTGCAATCAACGAAGCGACCGTTTCATCCAGAATTTTGAAACGACTGATTAAAAGTCCCAAAGGGATACCTAGTAATAGGGAAATAACATAACCAATTATGATTCGCTGGACGCTAATCATGACTCCCATTAAAAAAGATCCATTCTGAAACCCCGAAACAAATGCTTTGGCAACATCAGTCGGAGAAGGAAAAAGATACGGCGGCCAGATGTTGGTTTTAGATACCGCTTCCCAAATCAAGACCAGCAGGCCGAAGAAGATCAGCCTTTTTAAGAGTCCACTCATTGTCTACCTCTTCTTTTAAAACTTTTTCGATTTCTTCGCGAAGTTCACTTTGAATTATTTGAATATAGGGAGCAGGCCAGGCGGGATCTACGAGATCGCGCGGCCGCGCTTGATCAATTCTAATTTCCCGTTTAATTTTTCCAGGACGTGATGTAAACACAAGGACACGGTCTGCTAATCTTACGGCTTCCCGGACATTATGAGTTACGAAAATAATTGTTTGTTTGGTCGTAGACCAAATCTCTTGGATTTCTTCATGCAGAAGGTCTCGAGTTTGAGCGTCCAAGGCTGCAAATGGTTCATCCATGAGTAAAATTGAGGGATTCAAAGCCAAAGCGCGCGCGATCGCGACTCTGCTTTTCATGCCGCCTGATAATTGATGCGGATAGGCTTTCTCGAATTTTCCAAGATGGACAAGGTGAAGAAGTGTTTTTGCAATTTCTTTGCGTTTTTTGGCATCCATTCGTCCAACCAAACCAAACTCAACATTCTGAATGACATTTAACCAGGGGAAAAGCGCCGCTTCCTGAAAAATGACGACCCTGCTGCTTCCCGGACCGGTAATCAATTGATCGTCCTGCTTGATTTGGCCTTTAGTAGGTTGCTCCAAACCGGCGATCATATTGAGAAGCGTTGTCTTTCCGCAGCCGGAAGGACCGACGAAGCAAATGAATTCACCGGGTTTTATTTGAAGCGAGATTTCATCGATGGCCAGGACAGACCCATGAGCTGTTTGAAATTGCTTCGTTACGTTTTCTATGGAAACCCGGATTTCAGATTTATGGTTTTCCATTTTTCGTTTTCTTCAAAAAAGAAAGGTCGTAAAGCCCGTCTAAATTGTGATCACCTTTACCGAGATAGCCGATAGCATCCGCCCGTTTGGCTGACTCTTGAACGGAAGATTCCATTGGATCATCCGTGAACTGTATTTTTTCGAAGCATTGGTCTAAATAAGCAGGAGGCAAAAATTTGGTTGTTTCGAATTGTAATTCTTTATTAAACACTTCTTTTGCCTCTCTGAGATTTTGATTGATGTAATTTGTAATTTGAACATGACCGTCGACCCATTTTTGTACGAGCTCTGGATGTTGATCAATAAATTTTTTTCTGGCAATCAATAGGGTCGTGGCATATTTTCCCTCCGGCCAAAGTTCTTTTTCCTCAAACAGAATTTTTCCGTTTGCCTCAGAGACGAGTCGAGAGACCCAAGGTTCTACGGTCCAAATCGCGTCCACTTGACTGCGTGAAAGCGCCGTGATTTGATCACCTCCACTAATATTGAAAATCTCTACATTTCCTCCTTGGTTTTTTGGCTTTAATCCCTTTTCCTTCATTAAATGGAGCAGGGCAACGTCCTGCGTATTTCCTTTTTGAGGAGTGGCTACGCGTTTACCTGCGATATCTTCGAAACGTTCAATCTTCGCGTCGTTTCTGATAACGAACGCAGCACCTCCGCTTGCAACTCCGGCGATCACGCGTAACGCGTCGCCTTTCGAACGGATGAAACCATTAATGGCGGGATTCGGCCCTACGTACAGAATGTCGATTTCACCGGCGAAAAGCGCTTCAACCGCTTCCGGTCCGGCGTTAAATATTTTCCAGTCGATTCTGACATCTTCTCCAAACGTTTTTTCAAAATGATTTGTTGCCCGCGCAATCAGAGCAGGGGCGTGAGTTACATTGGGAAAATGTCCAACCCGGATTTTTTCACCGGCGGCAAATGCGGTTGGAATTGAATGAAGTAGAAATAAGAACAATACCGTCATTGCGAGCCCCGCGAAGCGGGGCGTGGCAATCTTCAGAGATTGAGATTGCTTCGGCCTTACTTTGGCTCGTTGCCTCGCAATGACGATAAACCACCGATTGAGTATTTTTTTTAGCATAATCACTCCTTAGAAAGCAACTTGAAACCGGTTTAGAAGAACATTTTCTGTTTCGCGGTCTCCGCCGTTTGCATTGCCGCCTTGGAAGAACGTTTCCTCAAAATCCGTTGCAAATTTTAAGTTCTTGTTTAAATACCAATTAAAACCAATCGTCCAAGCCATTGCTTCCTTAGCGGAAGTCAGGGAATCGGCAAATCCGGTGAAATTATCTTCGTCAGCGTTCAGCCAAGCGAAGCGGCTTACAACTTCAAACGCGCCCAATGTTTTGTTGGCAGGGTCAAAGTTGTTGCGCGGCGTCACACCGTTGTATGAAGCATCTTCGCCGGTTAACACATAGAAACTTTGGATTTGCCAAGCTGAGTTTTTGATTGCGCTGGTTGTTGTGCCTTTTCTAACTTCTTGAGACGACAATGCAAATTCACCCATCACACCAAATGGCCCGTAATAATAATACCCCTGAGGAACGATCCGGAAACGCGTTCCATCAGCAAAGGTTCCCGTGCTGTAACTAAAAAAAGTTTGTTGTCCGCCTGTCCTAAAGCTGGGTAAATTAGAAGAACTCGTCGAGCCGTGAGCATTTCCAAAACTTGAGCCAATGCCTATCCCAAGTTTCTTCAAACTATCGTGGTCTGTATTTTTAAAAGGCAAAGCAAAAATCCGTGCTACAAGATCTTTATCATCGTGGACATCAAGGTCTGCGCTGCTGCCGTCCGCGACACCGTTTAACACGGCCAAGTCATAATTCACAGCGCCGTTCAAAAATTCACCATATAGATCCACTCCGACGTCACGATTGGGTGTTAAGTTAGATGCGAGAGAGCTTTCAACGAAAAGGGCAGTTGGATCAGATTGCAAACGTTCCAGACTGACCGGAGATTTGAATTTTCCGGCTCGGATAGACGCTTTTTTCCAATATTTAAAATTAATGTATACATCTTGAAGTGTTGTGGTGCCGTTTCCAAAATCAGGTATCAATCTGAAATCAAAGTGTTTAAAAACAGTGCCTTCGAGCGTTGGCCTAACTCGTCTAAGCAAAAAGGTATTTGTTCCAGGTTGCGTGTCATCCGCAATAAAAGATCTGCTGTCTGCTTGAATCTGGCCCTTCAGCTTAAGCTGGAAATTTCCATCTTTTGATTTCAAGGCGAAACCATCCTGACTTGCGGTAATCACGGGAGTTTCCGTGTCTTTTCGTTGTTGGATGTCTTGATCTACTTCTTTTAAACGTTTCAAGATTCTCACTTCCTCTTCGAGTTCTGTTAAGCGCTCATCAATTGTTTTGCCTGTTGAACTTGTTTGCGCAAACAAAGGCAGGGCAGTCAAAGACAGAATGTTAAATATCGATATTGCCGGCAACCAAAATTTTCTCATGATCAATACCTCTTTTGTTCATGGAAACTTCCGGTTGTCCGGTCAGAAACCTAATTAAATTACGTTTCGTTATCATTTTCATTTTCGTCACTTGACTTATCAAATCGGATTTTCGTTTTTCGTTCAATTTGGACAATTTGTGAATTATGGATCACAATCTCAATCGAGCCGAATTTCACGTCTTTAACAGCTCTTAAAATTTCTTCTTCGATTTTCGTCATCGGATTTAAATGTAGTACATTTGATAAGCTGATTTGGATCCGCCTAATTCGAGTGACTTTTCGCAAACATCAGCTAATGTTTTTTGATCAAGAATATCAGCAACAGCGTTTCTGACTTCTAGAAAAGTAAAATAGAGTCCCGGATGTTTGTCTTGTTTCGCGCGTTTCTTAATTTCAGGTGTTGTGGCAAAAGGAGAAAGAGAACCTTCAACGGCTCGAACTACTTCTCCGAGAGTGATGTCTTTTGGCGAGCGAGCGAGACAATATCCACCATACTTTCCTTTTGTGCTTTCGACAAAGTTGTTTCGTTTTAAAACCATCATAATTTGTTCCAAAAATTTATAGGAGATGCGGTTCTTGCTTGAGAGTTCACGAAGAGTCGCCGTCTTCTCGCCATAGAGAAAGGCCAAATCTAATAAAGCCTCAAGTGCGTACTCGCCTTTTTTGGTGATCTTCATATCATATTAATCCTATATGATTAATAGGAATTTACCTATCAGACATGGATTTGTCAAGTAAATGTTTGGAGAATGGCTGATATCGGGGTACAATATGCGCCTTAATTCATAGGAGAATTCAATGGCAGGAAAAGAGTTTCTTTATAAGCATACTGTCCATTTGCATGAAACAAATGCCATGGGCGGCGTGGTCTATTTTGCCAATTTTGTGAAATGGCAGGGCGAAGCACGAGAAGAATTTTTTATGAAAGCTTTTCCCACTTGGAAGGATGTCATGAAACTGGTGATGTCCGGAAGTGCTAATATGATTACCGTTGAAGAACATTCCCGCTTTAAGCGACACGCTTCTTTTGGAGACACGATCATTATTAAACTTCAAACCGCCAATTTGAAAAAATGCAGTTTTGATTTGATTTTTAAAATGTACCGAAATTCCGAAGATGATGAATTTATTTATGAAGGCTGGCAAAAATTAACTTTCGATGACTACAAAGGCAATTTTATTCCGATACCTGAACTTTTCCGAAAATCAATTATGGAATATCAAGGTTCAGACGGAGAGTTTAAAAGGTCCTCACTTCGCGAGAGAATGAAATCATCGACTGAAAAATGAATCATTTCGTTTTCTCCGCCGTTCTGGTTTTCATAACTTCTTTTCCTGTGGCCATTTATTTTATTTTTAAGTCCGACGTCAAATATTATTTTGGCCTCTTTTGGCTCTGCGTCGCCGTGTGGACTTTCTTTGTGGGTTTTCAATTTCCACTGCTTGAAAAGTTGTCGAGTGAAAGCTGGGGCTGGTGTCTTCACATCGGCTGTATTCTAGTTCCCATCGTTTATTATCATTTTGCACTTCACTTTGCCGAAAAGAGCGGCCGCTTTCTTCTTTTGATGGGTTATGCTCTCGCGCTGTCATTCATTTTTTTAAATGGATTCACGGATTTATTTACCAGTCACAATATATTTCGAACGTATTATAATTATCCGAAACCGGCCGTACTTTACCCCTTTTATATCGGATACTTTCAATTTTACGGTCTCCTCAGCACATGGTACATTTTCCAATTGAGAAATAAAATTCCGGCTGGTGCACATATCTATTTATATCTTTTTCTTAGCCTTCACGTTTTGGCCTACGTCGGTGCTATGGATAATTACTTAATTATGTATGATAAATTAATTTTTCCGCTTTATCCGTACGGACTTTATTTTGTGATTCCGTATATTTTTTTGGGAAGCCTGGCATTTTTGAAATTACAAGCTGCCAAAAAATACTCTGCCCAACTCTAAAAACTTTCCGGTTTTCTTAATTCATGCATCAAATCCAATTGCTTAAAAAATACGAGCTTTCAATTACGGGGATGCGCGGTCAGCATCTTCTGGTGGATGAAAATATTCAACGGAAATTTATTTCATTGGTTGATCCGAAACCGGGAGAAACGATCATTGAAATCGGTCCGGGTTTGGGTGCGATCACCGAACTTCTTCTTGAAAGTGGCGCCAAAGTTATCGCCATCGAACAGGATCCTCGATTTGTTGAAATTTTAAAAGGCGAGCTGGCCGGTGATTATAAAAATCTGACACTGATTCAAAGTGATATTTTAAAAATTGATTTGTTAAAATTCAAAAAAGGAAAAGAGAAACTTAAAGTCGTTGGAAATATTCCTTACTACATTACCTCCGCCATCCTTCTGTATTTGATCGGTTACCGAACCATAATTGATTCAGCTTATTTAACCGTTCAACGCGAAATTGCAGACCGGATTTTTGCTCAACCGGCGACAAAAGCTTACGGCCGGCTTTCTTTATTGGTTCGTTTTTATTCTGATGTCAGACGCGCTTTTGAGATTTCACGCCATTGTTTTTCGCCAAAACCAAAAGTGGACTCTGCCACTATGGAATTAATTTTCAGGGACAAATTACCGTCTGATGTGAATGAGACGGTCCTTTTTGATTTAATTAAACATGGGTTTGGAAAAAGAAGAAAAAATATTTTAAATGCACTTGCAGAAGGCTTTTCAACGGAATCCGGTTCCACTAAGATGACGAAGGAAAATTTGAAACAGATTTTACAAACTGCCGGAATTGACGAGAAAGCGCGAGCCGAAGAGCTCATGCTTAAGGATTTCATTCGCCTGGCAAGTGTGTTGGCAAATAAAGCGGCCGGACCGCTGATTGACTAAAACCAGCCCTTGTGCTAGCATCTTCTTTTATCTCAAGGACTTAAGTCATGTCTCAGAAAATCAATATTGATCAAACCGCCGAACTTGCCCGGCTTAACCTCAAAGGGGCTGAGCGGGACAAACTTGCCAAAGATCTCGAATCCATTTTGATCTATGTTGATCAACTGAAGGAATTGAACACCGATTCCATTCCGCCCACGAGCCACGTTCTTGCGATTGAAAATGTATTCCGAAAAGATGAAATCAAAAAAACCGAAATCCGCGACGCTGTTTTGGAACACGCTCCGAAAAGGGAATCCAATTTTTTCAAAGTTCCGAAAATCATCGAAGGCGCTTAGATGGAACTTTATCGATTAACTTTGAAGCAAGCCAAAGAGCTCATCGCTCAAAATCCTGCCAAACAATCTGAGCTTCGAGATTCGCTGATTCAACGAATCAAAGAAGTAGATCCTAAAGTAAAAGCGTATATTAACTTTGATTCCACCCCCCATCCTAACCTTCCCCCACAGAGGGGGGAAGGAAAATCGACCACTCTTTCTTCCTCCCCCCTTGTGGGGGAGGATAAAGGTGGGGGGATGAGTAAACAACTTTCCGGAATTCCGATTTCCATCAAAGACAATATTGTCACGACTGGATGGGAAACTACCTGCGCCTCAAAAATTCTGAAAGGTTTTATTCCGCCCTATGATGCAACAGTGGTCCGAAAATTGCGTGAAGCAGGCGCTGTTATTTTAGGCAAATGTAATATGGATGAATTTGCATTCGGTTCTTCCTGCGAAACATCTTCTTATGGTCCGACTCATAATCCATGGAATTTTGATTATGTTCCGGGCGGATCAAGCGGAGGATCTGCTGCTGCCGTCTCAGCAGATCTTGCCATCGCGGCTTTGGGAACGGATACGGGCGGATCAATTCGTCAGCCCGCAAGTTTTTGCAGCGTGGTCGGACTTAAACCCACTTACGGAAGAGTTTCCCGTTATGGTTTAATTGCATTTGGTTCGAGTCTCGATCAAATCGGACCGATTACGAAAACTGTGGAAGATGCAGCGATGATTTTAAATGTGATCGCCGGACACGATGAGCGTGATTCAACCTCAGCCAATGTGAGCGTTCCCGATTACACCAGTTTTTTGGGAAAAGAAATCAAAGGTTTGAAAATCGGTCTTCCCAAAGAATATTTTGTCAAAGGTCTTGAGCCGGAAGTGGAAAAGGCAATTAAAGAAGCTCTTCAAGTATTTAAAGATCTTGGCGCAACAGTCGTGGAAATTAATCTTCCTCATATGAAATATTCGGTCGCGGTTTATTACATCGTTGCTGTCGCTGAGGCAAGTTCTAATCTCGGCCGTTTTGATGGCGTCGAATATGGATTTCGTGCTGAAAGTCAGAATTTAAAAGACATGTATTTTGAAACCCGAGATCAGGGTTTCGGCGATGAAGCGAAGAGGCGCATTTTGCTCGGCACATTTGTTTTGTCAGCCGGTTATTATGACGCTTATTATCTAAAAGGTTTAAAAGTCAGAACTTTAATCAAACAGGATTTTGATGAAGCTTTTAAAAAAGTAGATCTTATTTTAGGTCCAACATCACCAACGCCGCCGTTTAAAATCGGTGAGAAAATGAACGATCCGCTTTCGATGTATTTGTCTGATATTTATACGATCTCGGCAAATTTGGCCGGAGTTCCGGCAATTAGCATTCCATGCGGATTTAGTTCGAAGAATCTTCCGATCGGAATGCAGCTGACCTCAAAACCATTTGATGAAGGAACGCTTTTTCGCGCGGCATCCGCTTATGAACATGCAACGCCCTGGCACACAAAGAAACCAAAATTATGAAGTAGGACAATTCCTTCCCCCTTTATGGGGGAAGGCTAGCCTGCCTGCCGGTAGGCAGGGATGGGGGTATGAACAAATTGATAGCTAGGCAATTGAGAAAAAATCTCACCGACGCAGAAAAAATTTTATGGAAAGGTCTACGTTCTAAACAAATTAATAATTATAAATTTCGAAGACAATCTCCAATTGGAAAATATATTGTTGACTTCGTTTGTTTTGAGAAGAAATTAATTATCGAATTAGACGGAGGACAACATTCAGAACAGGTTAATTATGATCAAGAACGCAGTCAATGGTTAGAGTCTCAAGGTTTTCAAGTTCTCAGGTTTTGGAATAACGATGTTCTTAAAAACACAAACAGCATCCTCGAACAAATAACAAAATTGCTACCCCCCCACCTTAGTCCTCCCCCACAAGGGGGGAGGGAATAATGATAAACATGACATACGAACCGGTGATCGGACTTGAAGTTCACGTTCAGCTGAAAACAAAATCAAAAATTTTTTGCAGCTGTTCCACTCAATTTGGTGCCGAGCCCAATCAGAACACGTGTCCCGTGTGTTTGGGTTTGCCCGGTTCACTTCCGGTTTTAAATGAAAGAGCTTTGGAACTAGGAATGAAAGTCGGCCTTGCTTTGAAAGGGACAATTTCGAGTCGGATTAAATTCGACCGCAAAAATTATTTTTATCCGGATCTACCGAAAGCGTATCAAATTTCTCAGTATGACATGCCGGTTTCCTCCAAGGGTCATTTAATGATTGAAGTATCCCCTGAAGGTGGAGAGGAAAAAGGTGAGGCAGTAAATAAAGAAAAAAAACTGATTCAGAAAAAAATTGGAATCACAAGAGCGCATCTCGAAGAAGATGCCGGAAAATTACTTCACGAAGGAGTTCGGGACGGAAGCTGGGTCGACTATAACCGGGCCGGAGTTCCGCTTATTGAAATTGTTTCGGAGCCGGATCTTCGTTCTCCGGATGAAGCTTTTCAATATCTCAGCGGCTTGAAATCCATTCTGCAATATCTGGAAGTCAGTGACTGTAATATGGAAGAGGGAAGTTTGCGTTGTGATGCCAATGTGTCTGTCCGGAAAAAAGGCGACAGCCAATTTGGCGTAAAAGTGGAAATCAAAAACATGAATTCATTCAGAGCTGTTCAAAAGGCAGTCTCTTATGAAATCAAACGTCAGATTGAAGCCATCGAACATGGCGAACGGATTTCTCAGGAAACCAGATTGTGGAATGAATCAAAGGCGCAAACGTTCAGTATGCGGTCAAAAGAACACGCGCATGATTATCGTTATTTTCCGGAGCCGGATTTGGTTCCTTTTACGGTTTCTGAAAAACAAATCGACGAAATTAAAAAATCTCTTCCTGAATTGCCTCAAGCCCGGCTCGAGCGGTTTAAAAAACACTATGATTTATCGGATTATGATGCTTATGTTTTGGTTTCTGAAAAATCACTTGGCGATTATTTTGAAGCTTGCGTGAATGAAAAAGTCAGCGCGAAATTGAGCAGCAACTGGATTCAGTCTGAACTTCTTGGGGAACTGAATGCCAGAAAGCTTTCGCTCCAGAAATCAAAGGTTGGACCAAAAGAGATGGCCGGTTTGATTCGTCTCATCGAAAATAATACGATCAGCGGAAAAATTGCAAAAGACGTATTGCCTGAAATGTTAGAAACAGGAAAGTCGGCCGAAGACATTGTGAAGGAAAAAGGTCTGGTTCAAGTGACGGACACAAAATTGCTCGAAGAAATAGCTGTCCGAGTGATTCAGGCAAATCCAAAAACTGTGGCTGAAGTTCGTTCGGGAAAATCACAAGCGATCGGTTTTTTAGTCGGTCAAGTGATGAAGGAAACCAAGGGAAAAGCAAATCCAAAATTGATTAACGAAATTCTGTCTAAGAAGCTACTGATTTAGAGGAGAGTTCATGTCATTCCCGCATGTTTTAGACGGGAATCCAAAATCTGGATCCCCGACCCGCCTGCCGGCGAGGCAGGTAAAAGCGTTCGGCGATGACACCAAATAAGATCGTGAAAAAATTCTTTCAAGATTATCCAATTATTTTTCTTGTTTTGATTATTTTTGTTGTCGGATTAGGAGCAGGTTATTTTCTAAGCTATTCTCCCGTTGTGAAAACTCCGGCTCTTCAAGAATCAAAACTTCCTAAAATTCAGCCAGCTCAATCGGTCCTGCCGGCTGCGCCTTCAATCAAACAAGAAAGAAGCGTAAAAATAACACCGGTTGCTATTGCAGCTCCCATTGTTTCAGCAGCGAATCAAATGGTTGAACAACCACTTGTTCCAACCGCAGAAAAAATTTTGACTCAAGCGGTGCCATTGCCACCGGCGAAGGAACAAAAACCCAAGATCGTTTTTGTCATTGACGACCTTGGATATAATAAGCGTGAGGCTGAACTTTTGTTTTCACTCAAACCTCCGTTGACGATCGCTATTTTGCCGCAGTTGACTTATTCAAAGTTTTTTGCCGAAGAGGGAAAAAAACACGGCTTTGAAACCATTCTTCATCAGCCCCTTCAGCCGCAAAATCAAAACGAAGATCCAGGTCCTGGAATTATTCGAACGGATATGACTGCGGAGCAAGTTAAAACGATTATCGAAGAAAATCTCTCAACAGTTCCGGGTGTCATCGGAGTCAATAATCATATGGGTTCTTTAGCGACGACGGATCGCCGGATTATGTTTCTCATTGCAAAAGAACTGAAAGGAAAAAATTTGTTTTTCTTAGATAGCATGACTCATCCAAAATCCATTGCTCATAATGTCGCATTTGCCCTGGGCATTCCCACCGCGAAACGGGACGTTTTTTTGGACAACCAGGATAATTACGATTCTATCGTCGAACGAATTAAGCAAACAGCTCAGCTTGCCAAAGAAAATGGGAAGGCCGTTGCGATTGGACACATTCGCAAGAACACTTTAACGGCGCTTAAAGAGGAAATTCCAAAGCTGGAAGCTGAAGGATTTGAAATCGTCACGTTAAAAGAAATGTTAGAAAATAAATCAAAGAATATTTCCTCCCCCCTTGTGGGGGAGGAGAAAGGTGGGGGGGTATCATAAAATTTACCCCCATCCTAACCTTCCCCCATGAAGGGGGAAGAGTTGGTTGAAAAAGAAAAAATATTATTATGTATACCCTTGGAATTGAAACTTCTTGTGATGAAACTGCCTGTGCAGTTTTAAAAAACGACAACCAAATTCTATCCAATGTCATTTCTTCAAGTCTTGCGAAGCATCAGCCGTTCGGCGGCGTGGTTCCCGAAATTGCTTCGCGACATTGTCTCGAAGCCATCGATCATGTTTATCATAGAGCTCTCGATGAAGCGGGAATCGAACAAAAGCAAATTGATTTGATTGCCGTAACGCGCGGACCGGGATTAATCGGTTCCATATTTGTCGGCGTTTCATTTGCAAAGGCTTTGAGTTTTTCACTTGGCACGCCGTTTGTCGGTGTCAATCACATCGAAGCTCATCTTGAAGCCAACTTTATTCAAAATCAGAAACCAAATTCTTTTATCGGTTTAATTGTTTCCGGCGGACATACCAGCATTCTTCGTTTCAAGCGGAATCGTTATGAATTGCTGGGAGAAACGATTGATGATGCCATCGGCGAAGCCTACGACAAAGTGGCTAAAATTCTCGGTCTCGGTTATCCGGGCGGGCCCATCATCGATCGTTTGGCTCAAAAAGGAAATCCCAAGGCATTTTCGTTTACCAAACCGAAACAAGACGGCAAGTTTGATTTCAGTTTTAGCGGAATTAAAACCGCGGCATTAAATTTATGTGAGAAAAGAGAGAAAAAGAAATTCCTTCCCCCTTTATGGAGGAAGGTTAGGACGGGGGTACGATTAAACCCCCCACCTTTATCCTCCCCCGCAAGGGGGGAGGAAAATAAATTCGATGACGACATCAAATATTCAAACGTTTTTGTACGTGACCTTTGCGCTTCATTTCAAGAAACAGTGACTGGTTGGATTGTTGAAAAAACACTTCTTGCTTGTCAGGCGGAAAAAATGAAAAATATTGTGGTTGGCGGCGGCGTGAGCGCAAATTCAAGATTAAGATCGCTTCTTAATCAGGAAGCTGCCATTCAAGGAATAAAAGTTTTTATTCCGGCGTTTGCATTGACAACCGATAATGCAGTCATGATTGCGCGGCTGGGTTATTCGATGTATCAAAAAAAGAAGCAATCAAACTATCAGATGTTAGCTGAACCATCGTTAAAGATCGGGGAATAGTAAGCACCAACTGCTGTCATTGCGAGGCCACGACCAAAATGAAGGCCGAAGCAATCTACGATCTGAGATTGTCGGCGAGGCAGGCTTCGTCGGCCTTACGGCCTCCTCGCAATGACGATGAGAGAAAGGGAGAATCAAATGAGCGACTTTGATATTTTGATTCGATTGGGAGCCGCTGCTTTAGCGGGCGGTTTGATTGGATTTGAACGGGAACTTCACGGAAAAGAAGCGGGTCTTAGAACTCATTGTCTCGTCTCGTTGGGCTCTGCTTTAATCATGTTGGTTTCGATCGAAATTTTTAATATGTACCACACAGTTGCATCGCTGGATCCCGGACGAATTGCCGCGCAAGTGGTTTCAGGCGTCGGTTTTCTTGGAGCCGGAACCATTATTCGTTCACGAACGGGCGTTGTCGGATTAACGACTGCTGCTGGTTTGTGGACTGCCTCAGGCGCTGGCTTGGCCTGTGGTTTGGGATATTTTCGTGCTGCCGTCATTGCCTGCGTGATCGCTCTTTTTGTTTTGGTTATTTTTGGAAAAATTGGAAAGAAGCTGGGCGGCCGCGACACATAGTATTTAAGAGCATGTATACGAAAGAAGCAATTCAGACGATATTAAGTCAGGTTTCGAAAAATAAACTCTCATCTCAAAAAGCCTACGAAAAATTAAAGAACCTTTCCTACGAAACACTTCCTTTTGCAAAAATAGATCATCACCGGCAGCTCAGAAAAAATCTGCCCGAATTTGTGTATGCTCCGGGGAAGACTTTGGCGCAGCTTGAGAAGATTATTTCGCTTCTCATCACAAAAAATCATCCGCTTCTGGTAACCCGTTTGGAAGAAATACAATTTCGAAAATTAAAGAAGCGTTTTTCGAAATTAAATTATTCTAAATTAGCGCGGGCTGCTTACTTAACCCCCCACCTTTATCCTCCCCCACAAGGGGGGAGGAATTCTCAGAATGACATTTCCCCAAATGGTAAAAACTGGAAAGCAGATGAGAAGAATTTCCTTCCCCCTTTACGGGGGAAGGTTAGGATGGGGGTGGCAGGAAAAATTGCGATCGTTACAGCCGGAACAAGTGACATTCCCATTGCGGAGGAAGCTCGAATTACGTTGGAAGTAATGGGTCGTCATGTGGAAACATTTTATGATTTGGGAGTTGCTGGTCTACATCGTCTTTTGGATCACATCAAACAAATTGAAATGGCCGATGCCGTTATTTGTATTGCCGGAATGGAAGGAGCGCTTCCGAGTGTTTTGGCCGGCTTAATTTCAAAACCCATCATTGCCGTTCCTACCAGTGTTGGTTATGGAGCCGGCTTCAAAGGAATCACGCCTCTTTTAACGATGTTAAATACCTGCGCACAAGGAGTGGCAGTGGTCAATATTGATTCCGGTTTCAACGCTGCCTGCTTTGCCCATTTGATTGTCAACAGTTAATTTTCAGTTTTTCTCCTTATTCTTCCTAAATCGCTTAATTAAGGTCATTTTCTTCTCTTAATTTCCGGCTTCATGTATTGAAGTCGAAGTCTCTCTTAGGTATACTTTTCCAGGTAAAACTCAGTTAAAGGGCGACTGTGAAAAAAAACACTTTAAAATCGGGATACAGCCATACTCTAAGAAGCATCGCTTTTTTTGTGCTTCTTTCTTTCATACTTTTAAATACCTTTAGTTCAAGATTTAGTTATGCTCAAACTGTTCCAACCAACATTCCCAATGTTGATATTTCTAAACTTGATTTATCCAAGACCGTTCAGTCTCTTGCCATTCCGGATACTTTAGGTACCGTTCAAGAACGATTTTGGCCTCAGTCATTGCGAGCGAAGCGAAGCAATCTAGAGTCTGAGATTGCTTCGTCGCCTTCGGCTCCTCGCAATGACCGTTTAATCATTTATGTTCAAAATGCTCATGCCAATCTGGATTCAGAACGCAATACTCAAAATCTCATTGCTTATTTTCAAAAGGAATTAAATTTACCTTTGGTTTTACTGGAAGGCGGCGAAGGAAAACTGGATAACTTATTCTTCAAATCTTTTCCGGATAAAGATCTTAAAGAAAAAATATTGAATAGTTATCTAACCAAAGGAGATCTTTCCGGCGGCGAGACAGCGTCTATTTTGTTTGACGGTTATGATACTGCGTACTACGGAATTGAAAATCAAAAGCTTTACGATGAAAACAAAAAAGCATTTCTCAAGGCTTTGGAAAAAGAGCAGGAAATTTCCCGCCGTCTGGACAACATACAGACAGAGCTTAATCAAAAAGCAAAATTAATTTTAAATTCCGAAGTTTTGGAATTTCGCACGAAAAAAGCGGCCTTTGAAAAAGAAGAAATCAATCTTCTTGAATATGTGAAATTTTTGTCCTCATTGTCTAAGAGTTCTGTCATTGCGAGGAGCCCCAAGGAGGCGACGAAGCAATCTACGAGCACTGAGATTGCTTCGGCTTCGTCTGTAACGCAGCCTCGCAATGACGTACAAACTACATATCCGGAACTAGCCAAAATTCTAAATGCCGAAACCAACGAAAAGACCTTTACGGGAGAAGATTATGACGCAGCAACGACAAAATTAATTAAGTCTTTTCAGAAAAAAGTATTACCCAAACTTCCGAAGCCGAAACAAATGGAAATTAACCAAATGATTCAGCTTAATCAAATTGGTCAGCTGAGTCAGGGAATGCTGGTTAAAAGAATGGAAGACCTTTCAAAAGAAATGAATTTTTTCTTTGAAACTCCGGCAGTTCTAAAACCGGCCGCGCACCACGCGCAAACAATTTCATCCATCAAGGGCACTCGAGTGTTTGATGAACTTAAACGACTGGAATCAGACTTACGCAATCAATTGCCTGAAACCAGAGAAGGCAAGCAGCTGCTTAATGATGAATATTACGTCAGCTTGCTCCGTCAATTTTCAAAATTGGAACTTCTTCCCGAAGATTGGCATTTAATCCAGAATCAAAAACCAAGTGATTTGTTAACACAGAAGCCAGGAGAAGAATTCGATTCTTTGTTTCAACCTCACTATCAATTTTATGAATTAGCTGGCCAGCGCGACAAAGTCCTTTATCAAAATATTTCTGAGATTACCAAAAAAGAAAAAGCTAAAGTTGTTCTCGTATCAACCGGTGGTTTCCACGTCACTGGAATTACGAATCAGCTGAAAGAAGCAAACACGCCTTTTGTCTTAGTTTCTCCAAAGATTAATGAGTTTACGGAACGCTCGGTTTATTTAAATGCGATGCAGGACAAACGCAGCTTCATGAAATATTTCAACGGAAGTTTGTGGGATGCGCTTGCTCAAGATTATGCATCGAAGTTGGCGGCTTCACTCAAATCAGAGGAGCTGACGCCAGATTTAAAAAGATGGCGCGACCGAATCATTCAAAATTCCATTGCTGAAGGAAGAATCACTCAAGCTGGTTCTTACACGAAATATGTTGATGCTCTGGTCCAAGCGCTTAGAAAAGAATTCGAAAAGGGAAGTCCGCTTGAAGCCAAAGATCAGAAATTGATGAGCGAAGATGAAATCAGAAAAGCGCTTGAGAAAGAACTTAACTCATTCATCAACGTTTACTTTAATAAAATCGAAGCCCTTCTCAAAACCAAAATCCAAGTTTTCGGCGACGGCCTGAAAGATCTTTGGAAAAGCGGCAACGTCAATCCCAAAAACATTGGCGATCTTCTTGACCGCGTGAGCGCTGTTAAAACTTCCAATCTCGCCGTTTCAATCGCACTCATTCGAGAAGTGGTGCACGAAATTCCTGCCGAAGAGGGAGTCGCAAAAGCCCTTCAAGGATTCAATGCTCAAGGGATAGATCAGGTCATGGAAATTGTTGAGGGTCTTTTTGATAAAAATCCTCAAACAGCTGAGACAGTATTGAAACAAGCACTTGCTGCATCCGAGCTTAATTTAGATCCAGAAGCACTTAACCTTGCCAATCGACTCAAATTTCTCTCTGAGGATCAGAAAACAAAAATTAGAGCACGGATTGAAAAATTAAAAGACCGTTTTGCTGCGCCTGTTGAATCAAAAGGTCAAGTTGCTACTGTTATTCTTCAAACACCTGTTACTCCAGTTTCGTCCGAAGCTCCGCAGCCTGCTGTTGCTCCCGCCCGCGCTGAAGTGCGGAACGCAGAGGCAGAAAAAATAACCCGCCAGATTTTACAGAATTATGGCATCGAATTCTTACTTAATAGTGGAACACTGAATTTTTATCCTGAATCACCCACAATTCGCGGAACTCAAGAGACATTAATTCCAAGAATTGAGATTATGATTAAGGAAAGTGAAGATGCAGACGCCGTTATGAAAAATCTATTTACGACTCAAGGCATTACTCTTGAACAAGGAAGTCAACGGGCTCGTTATCTTTCACCACAAGTTGCAATCAAATCGTCTGAGCACATTGATGAATTTCTAGTGCATCAAACTTTATTCGGGGGCATTCCTTTTGCGACACCCATTGTCCGTGTGGCTTTTATCAAAGAAGGTGAGCGTCCACGTGTTTGGTATTTGGAAGAACGAGGAACTCCAATGAAGCAAGCCTTCGATGAAGCAATCAAGAATAACAAACAAGAAGCAGCAAACTTAATTCATAAGGTTGCCGCTTTATATCGTTTCTTTTATGACAATGACATTTTGCCGCTTCAACAAGACTTCATGGTTTTTAAAGACGGAAGAATTGGAGTGACAGATGAACAAGTCATTCAATTTAAAGATGAGAATCTATCTTCCGCGGGATGGAATAAAAAGAAAGAACGCTGGTTGAATATAAGCGCTTCTTACTACAGAGATCCATCTTCTTTGCATATCAGTCAAGATCAAGATTTGTCTCAATGGTTTCAAGAGGGTTATGAGAATCCAAACAATTATTTGGATTCTCGATTGATTCAATCCCTTCAATCTAAAAAACCGGGACCCACCCGCGCCGAGGCGCGGACTCAGAAATATTCAATTTTATTCCAAGATTATTATATTAGAGCCTTGCCTGTAGGAGATTTGGTAAGGGTGGAAATTTCAGGGCCTGCTGGTTCCAAGATAGGAATTGTATCTGCACCGGAATACCAAAAAATGGAAGCCCAATTAAAGCAGTACATTACCAATGCTGATTTTTGGAAAAAATCGTCGATTCCAATTTTAAACAAGCGCATGGAAAATTATTGGAATCTTCTTTTCGAAAAGGTGCTGAACAATTTTATAAGCGGGATTCCAGCGCCAAACATTGAAGGCAAGAATCTTGATCGGATGGCAGAGACAATAGCTGATCAACTTTTAAATAATGATCAAATTACCGCAGATAAATTTTATGATGCTTTGCGGGAAATCATAAGACCAACCGAGGCAGGAGAAGCGCAAATTATCGATTCTAAAACTGAAGAATTCATTGAACGATTTTTTGCTGCCCGTGGAATACCGCTTGATATGCAAGATCCGCATCAGAAGGAGCTGGCAGAATCTGTTTATAACAGAATACAACAAGTGGTTCGGGCGGCTCAACGAGAGCAATCAAATGTTGACTTAACTCATCTCAATCGACAGTTTTTGGCAACCAAAGCTGTTCTAGATTCTTTAGGAGACCTTTCAACTGTCGATTTAAAACAACTCAAACTAGTATTATGGAGTTTAGAGGACCTTAAAAAGAAAATTGAAAATAAGGTTCAATATGAAAGATTGTCAAAAGGGCACTTCTATTATGAAATCGGCCAAAAAATCGAAATGCTTGCAGAGGCGATTAAGAAACAAGAGTTAGAGAAACGTAAAGCGCTAGAGGAAATATATAAAACTCAGATCAAAAATTTAGAAAGATTATTGGAAATTTACGGCCAAACCTTGGTCGAACAAGTGCTGCGAGATCTGCAATTGAAGGATGAAAAAGGATCGGAAGCAGGAGGAATCATTATTTTAGATGAAAAAAAGAAAGAAGAAATCATTAAAGAATTAAAATTCGATACAAAAAGTAAAGAGCTGATTAGTGTCCTGCTTGATTATCTCAACGCCCGCGCCGAGGCGCGAAATCGAGAATCAATCTCAGTAGCTAATGTTCTTAAAGAAGCAGAGGCTGAAAAGGTTGATGGATGGCAATCTCTTGCGCGTAAGATTGGAATTAATCCTAAGGTGGTAAAGGCAGGTGCTCAATTTAAATTTTCTAAAGACAAAGATGAATCTTTCAAATTTCAACATGAAGGAAATGACAGAACTAATGCTGCAGTTGCAAAGATGTATAAAAATAGAGAAAAATTTATTTCTGATGAAAGCCGACTTTATCATCTCGGCCGTGGCATACCGGACGATACTTGGCTTGCCGTACATGAGATGGGTCATGATATGTGGCTTTCATCTCTTAATGAGACTCAAAGGAAAAACTTTATAGAAATACTGATACCAATAATCAGGCAGTACAAAAAGATCCACACGTTCAATCCTGACTACGATTTTGATGGGCCGGATATGCAGTCTCAGCTTTTAGTCAATCGATCTTCCCTGGAAACAGAATATATTTATCGGGATATCCATTTAAGTGAAGTGTTTGCACGCGTCTTGGGAAAGTTAGTCAGATTTCCAGTTCCCGAGCCAGACACAGATTTTCCTTATTTAAACAATCCTAAAAGCATGAATATATTTGAAACCTTTTTCAAAAAAAACGAAATTCTTCTGAGCAGGCAAAGTCAGCCTTTAAAACGTTCTGAAATGCGGAGTGTTACTATCACTTCTCAAACCGATGCTCAAACGCAGGGCCGTAAGAATGTTCAGCAAGATAGTTATTTGATAAAGCGATTAGAATTGGAAAATATTCCGCACGGGAAGGGACTCATCGTAGCAATTATGGATGGACATGGAGTGGATGGACATCGAGTGGCGAATCTAATTAAAGATAATTTATTCGAATATTTTCAACTCTTGATGAGACTTTATAAGGGACAAATACGTAAGTCAACTTTTCAAATGTTTTCGACCTTGAATGAAATTACCAAGCATGAAAGTTCAGGATCCACCTTAACTTTTGCCTATATACCCGATGATGAGCCGGCGATTCATTCGGCAAATCTTGGAGATTCTCCGGCATTAATTTTCGACAATCAACGAATAATAGCAAAAATGCCCGAACATAACGTGCGAAATCCAAAAGAAAAAACAAGCGCAAGCAAGAAAGGCGCTCAATTTGATGAGAATCTGGTTTATTTGCAAGAGCCCTTCACTCCCGACTTAACAAGTCCTGAAAGTTTTTATGCGAGCTTGCTCTCTCTGCTTACAAAAAAACGAATATATTTACAATTGACCCGCACTTTAGGAGATTCTTCTTTCGAAAAGATTTTAAATCGTAAACCTTCCTATAAAAAAGTTAATCTACCTCAAGAAGGTGACATTTTCTTGGTTGTTGCTTCCGATGGACTTTATCCTGATCATAGCGAGAATAAAGTGGAAACGGTTGCTCAGTTTGTCAGAGAAAATCCATCAGTATCTGCTGAGGAGCTTGTCGAAAAAGCTGGTGGGAAAAATGCTTCTGATAATGTGACAGCAATTTTGATGAAATTGTCTGTTAGTGCGTCTGCCCGTGCGGAAGCGCGGTCCAATTTACGAACACAAATCAATCAGGAAAGATTTGTAGAGGTTGTCGACCGCTTTGATTCTTTGAGAAAAAGAATAAAATCCATTCACGTCACATCTGGAAATAAATATCAAGCTGTTCTGAATGCTCTTGATCAAGGGAAAGATTTCTTAGGCACTAGAAATTTTATCGAAGCATCCTCGACTTTATTAAGTGTTCCCATTATGGTGCAGCAGATCACTGAAGATGCAAAATGGAAGCCTGCTGCTAAAAAAACCGAAATTATACAAACATTTGAAGCGCTTAACGAGGGTCTCAATAATTTAAATGAACAAATTTTGAATTTCCGGAAACTTGACTCAGAGATTACTCGTGAAGGCGTCATTGAATTATTGAAACGATATCGGAATAAAACGGAGGAAGTGATCAGCAAAGTTAATAACGAAGGTATAAAACGAAACATGTGGCAGTTTTATATTTATAACAGTTTGGCTTTAATTCTCGAGGCGATTAGCATAACTGGCCTAAGAAACGCTAAAGTTGCACAGCAGGCAATCGGTAGTTTGGATCGCTATATTGAAGGCTCTAAAGATAACCCTTTAATTGATTCTGAAGCGAAACAAATATTTGGGGAAATTCAAATATTATTACAAAATTTGAATAGATATATTTCTGAAGATATACGTTCGAGAACCGAAGAAGAATCTCGCTCTGAAATTCGAAATCAAACTACAAAAGCATTAATTGATCAATTACGGCCTGGCTCCAATTATCCTCGCGTTCAGAGGACCGCAAGATTTGTTTTGATCCATCGAGCTGTCGAATTACCAGAAGAAACATTAGCAGAATTAAAACAGGCTCTCAAAAAAGAAGATGGTGAATATGTCCGCTATGAAATTACACGTCGAGAAGTTGTTTCAATTTTGGGAATTTTGGCCCGAGACAAAGGGATAAAAAGCGAAGTAATTCCTATATTAATAGAAGCTCTCAATGATAAAAAGCCAGTCGTCCGTTTAGAAGTAATTTCTGCTCTTACCAAAGTTAAGCCTATAAGGAACGAGGTGTTTAAAGCATTGATCGATATGCTCAATGACAATGATTCGCGCGTGCGATTGTCGACTCAAAAAGTCTTAATCGAATTACTTCCCGAATCGATCGATCCTTTGCTTGAACTTTTGCAGAGAGGTCCTCCGCGTCAAAGTGCAATAGCAGCTTCGATCTTAAGTAATGTCAAGATCGATACGACACAGAGAGTCATTCCGAGTTTACTCAAAGCTACAGAAAGCAAAAACCAACCCGTTATTAACGAATCTTACCGAGCTTTAGTAAAACTAAACTCACTCGATTCAATCATTTATATTTTATTTAATCATCCACGATCTCTCATAAGAGCAAGAGCAGCTCGTTCTCTAGGCAATATCAAGATTGCAGAAAATAAAAGAGAGTTGATCGTTCAAAAATTAACAGAAGCCTTGACTGATAAAAGCAGGAAAGTTCGTTTAGAAGCAGTTAATTCATTGTCTCAATTCCTGCCGCTTCCTTCCAGTCAGGAGCAGCAAGTTATTAACGGGCTTGATCAAATCATCGGCGGCGAGTTCAAAAACTACGAAGGATCACGATTACAAACAGCAGCACTTAAATTATATGACCGAATATTTGAACAAAAGAAGCTTTCCGGCCGCGCTGAAGCACGAGTGCAAAATGAAACCGAAGAGATTCCATTGCTGCCCGAAGGAGTCAAGAGCGCAACTCCATTAAAAGGAGAAGAATTGAAAATATTTCTTGAGAATCAAGTTAAATTGCTTCAGACATGGGAAATGGATAGCAATCTTGGACTTCCAGTTCGTAAACGAATTCCAAAACTTAACGATACGTCTGATTATTTATTTTTTAGCCCTCAAGAAATTGAACAGCTTATTTCTTTGGGAGAAATAAAAGTGTTTAAATTGTTTTACGAAGGTGGAGAAGAAAATACGATTTTCTACGGGCCTAAACTTTTAAATATGGACGAACTTTTCAGCCTGTCCGATGAGAGTTTAGAGAAAATTGAAGAAATGTCCTTGTCCGTTATTGGCCTTTACGCCAACAAAGCCATCCGCAGCCACAATGATTTATTTGCAATAACCGTATTAAACAATTTAGCTCGTATCGCAGATAAGATGAATAGAAATTCTTTTGCAGAAAATCTAAGAGAAAGAGCCAAAGAAGTTGGACAGTCGCGTGCTGAGGCGAGAAGCCAAGCTTTTCCGTTCACTCTTGCTCTCGATCTTGAAAACAAAGCTAGGAAATTTCAGAACAACCTTAAGAAATTAGAAAAAATTATTTCGCTAGAGAATGAAGAACGAATTCAGAACGGCGACGAATCTTTAGTTTCATTTATTTCTATTTTGCAGAAATTAATTGGAATGAGTGAAGCAATTAAGGCTGTTAATTCTCTTCTTGTTAAAAAAGATTATGACACGATCTATCACAAAGATGATTTCCTATTTATTGCTTATGTGCTCGCTAGGTTTTCAAGAGAAGTTCCGCCTATGGCGCCACAAGGCCCCATGATTGGTCAGATGATGCTTCAGGTCCAGAATTTGAAATTGTTACATTCAAATAAAGCTGAATCGCAACGCACTTTGGAATTAGTTCCTCTAAAAAAGAGCCTTCAGAAGGAAGTCGACTCCCTTTTGGGCAAAATCGAAACAGATGAAGAAAGTTTGGAAAAGAGCATGGAAAAATATGCTTATGGCTTGGAGAATTCTAAGGAATGGAGCGCGATTGAAACGAATATTATTCAAGAAGTTCAAAACCTTACTCTGCCGGCAGAAGACAGAATTCAAATGATCTCTGAAAATTTTCCAGATATGGAACCTTTAAAGGCCGATTTGAGGAAAGCGAAGAATGAGAAAGAAGCAGCCATTTTACTTCAGAAGTTCCAAAAAGATATTTACGATACTTTGAACCCAGCCTTAAAGGCTGCGATCATTGCCCATATATTTGAACCGATTGAAAAAGAATCTTCATATGTCATTTTGCGCGAAGGACCACTCGATAATATTGTCCGCGATATGATCGAGGAGACCAAGATCATAGACTTAGACAATTGGGAAACTCTTACAGATGCATGGAAAGAAATTCTATCAAACCGTTCTCGCACCGAGGTGCGGCATATGGTAGCTCCTATTGATTATGATAGGGAACGGTTCCGATTTTTAAGTAAAGGAGCTGAAGCTACTATTTATGATAACTCTACGCCAGCGAATCCTGATCCAACAAAAATAATCAAAGTGTTTACCGAAATTAGAGAGATTCACAGAGAACATTTGGAGCGATTAATATCAGAAATTAATAAACTTCGCCATGAGGGCATTCCAGTAGTTGATGATATTAAGCTGATTACCATTACCGATTCAACTAATGTAGAAGTCCCAGCTTTGTTGATGCCATTCATACCTGGGGAATCTCCCATAAAACTGGATATGATGGATCGTCTTCCAATAGATAAGCAGATTCGTGAAATATTAGATAAAACCGATCAGATTACCGGAGGTTTGGCAGATCGACACTATAACAGCGTGGGTGAGGAGAGAATACCGTATGGCAATTTTAGGATTAGAGAAGGTGGAAAATTAGTTTCATTTGATCTCATTAGTTTGAAAAAACTAATGGCAAAGATGAAGCAAGAACAAGCTGAGATACAAACAGAAGGCAATGTATCCCCCCGCGCTGAGGCGCGCAATAACGATGAAGAAATCAAAAAGGCATCTCCGCTGGTTCAGTTGGCAACTCAATACCTTCTTTCACAAATTCAAAAATGGAATTCGAAAGTGGTTTTTCAAGAGCCAAGCGCAAAAGAAAAGGAAAAATTACAAGTCTTAGTTGAAATTCCAGAGCTCGGGCCTAAGAAAGCCGTATTTCTTTTTATCCATGATCCAGGAAAAGAAACTTATTCTGTTGAGACCAGACTTTGGTGGTTGCAAGTTCTGCCACCCCCACCAAATTTACGGGAACGAGACGAGCTGTTATTCTCATCTCATTTCTTAATTACTTTGCCACAGTTTGAAGATGCTATTAAAAAAGGATTAACATCTTTAAACAACAAACTTGAACAACCCATTGAAGAAACAGAATTTAGAGGTGAAAATTTAAACGAACCCCCCACATCTTCTCAAACTCTTACTAATTTCTTTGATGAAATTGAGACGTCATTAAATGACGCGGAAAGATTTTTAACAAAAATTCCTCTTGCCAAACAAATTGCTTTAAACAATCCGAGTTTTAGAAATTTTCCTCAAGAGTATAGAGATAAGGCGGAGGACTTATTAAAAAAAGCTGGTGCTACGATCACCAGAGTATCGTTGAGGTTGATTTATACTTACGCTAATGACCATTACCCTGAAGAAAATAATCCTTACCTTCAAGAAGCTGAAGCCAAATTAAATTATTTAAACAAAAGATTAACCGACCTCCGCAATCGTGCTGAAGCGCGAAGCTTCGGTTTATTCCCCTCAAACATTTCTGTTGAGGGAAGGGAATCGGTTGAACAATCGTTAGCAGCTTTAGCCGAAAGAAATCCTCAAGCCTATGACAATTTTATAAAAACAACGAGATATGACTTGAATTCCAACTTTCAAAAAAGTTTAAGCCGCATATTATTAGAAGGATTGGGTTTAATTGATTCTCAGGGTGATGTTCCTAATGGCGTACAGATAATTCTCACTGACCTTACTCAGGAAGAAGAATTGGGCTTACGACCTGGCCGCGCTGAAGCGCGAGAAGATAACAAACCAAAATCAATTCAACCAGAGGATGTTAAAAAGGCGGTCCAATCGTCAACATTGTTGCAAGACCTTTTTGAAGATATAGCAATAATTAGTCAAAGTGGAAATTATTTAAGCGGTCTATTGTACGGAAAAGCGACGGCGGGAATATCGATTGTTTCAAATGGGGAAAGGATCACTCAGCTTTTGTCCATCACGAATGGAATTCAAGGAATAGACATAGATTCGAACGCCAATAAAGAACTCATAAGAGTTTTTCTAAAATTAGCGAAGGATAATGGATTTAAAACAGTCGATCTTAAATATGTAAGTGATCGATCGAAATCATCTCTTCAAAAATTATTAGGAAAGCTCCTCCTAGACAGTGGTTTTAAAACCAAAGAGGAAATTCAAAATGCTGCTCACGATTACGAGAGTTTGTATCAAAATCAACCGGGCAATGAAGGGACTGGAATAACGTTGCTCCTTGAGAAGTTGAATCTTGAGGTTCCTTTTGGTAAGGCAATTTATAAGGAAAAGATGCTTCGTCCCGAAACCCGCGCCGAGGTGCGGGAAAATCGACCTACAGTTGTTAGCCCTCAGCCGTCAGCACAACCTGTTCTGGTAGAGGTTCAGAAGATGACGGAAGAACAAAAACAAAAAACTGCAGAGAGTGTCGGGAATTTTATCGCAGATAAATTTTTAGCAGAGTTATTCAAATTAAAAGAGCCGGAGCCAATAGATCTTAATTCTTTACTTCAAAATCTCCAAAAAGCGGGACTTACTCCAGAAGCAGTAAAAAATTTAATCGTTTCCTTAATTGAAAAAAGAGTCAGCAAAGAATTGGCTCAGAAGCGCGCTCAAATTGTATTTGCTCGTTTCTATGATGGCATTGTTTTTCCAGCTAATCCAAAATCGGTTTCTATTGATAACATCAAAGATGCGTTTGTTGCAGCGACCAATCTCCCGATTCCAAATGATTTTGATCAATTTGCGCAACAAGTATTGAATCTAATTCAAAATTTGACGCCAGTAACAACTGAAGAAGATACAATTAAATTGGTCGATCAAGCGAGCGTAGATCATTTAAGGCCGTTGGTAATAGATCTTAAAAACATCCATGAAGATCAATTGGTCGTAATTGATGTGATTGGACAAATAAGAAGTGAACATTCAGATTTAAGCGACAGAGCGTTTATTGATTATTTTAAGAAAAATTACTCCGGACAAATTGCAGAAATATTGGTCTATTTCTTTATTTTAAATCCTCATCTTAAAGTTAAACTTGTTGCCAGCAAAGAAATTTCAAGTGACGTGTTTCAGAAATTTAATAGAAACCGTCTTAAAAACGATGGCATCAAAGCAGATCAATTATCTTTTAGCTCTTCCTTTTCAGGACAGGCTGCTGCGGCTTTGGCCAATCAATTAGGTCAAATCAAAACGGATTACTGGCTGCAACCTGTGGATCGACAAGGCAACAGCATCAAGTTATCGCCCAGGGTTCTTCAGAGTTTAATTGGCGGAACGATTGAATTGTTAAGCAAAAGGGTTAATGGAATTTCTTACAATCAAATAAACAAACATTATCAGGTGGATGCTTTAGAAATGCTTGCTGCTTTTGTGGATCTCATTGCTTCTAATTCCAGAACACAACTCCGCATTGCCCGAGCTGCGTAATTTGTTTTCATGCTTAATGAAATGATGACATCCTTCCAAAAAAAAGTTAGAATTGCCCCTCACCCTAACCCTCTCCCAAGAGGGAGAGGGGGATAAAATTATGACACTCAAAATTGCATTACCCAAAGGAAGTTTAGAAGAGGCAACGTATCAACTTTTCAAAAAAGCTGGCTTCAACATTGTCACCAATTCACGTTCCTATTATCCGGCCGTGGATGATCCGAACCTTGAAATTGTTCTCTACCGTCCGCAGGAAATGCCCAGATATATAGAAGACGGAGTCGTGGATTGCGGTCTGACCGGCTACGACTGGGTGGTTGAAAATGAAGCCGACGTTGAAGAAATTGCGGAGCTTAAATATTCCAAGGCCACGAGCCGGCCGGTGAAATGGGTACTTGCCGTTCACAATGATTCCAAATTTGAATCGGTTAAGGATCTTAAGGGAAAAAAAATTGCGACAGAATTGGTGAATGTGACCAAACGTTATTTGGAAGAGAAAAAAGTCAGCGCAGAAGTTGAATTTTCCTGGGGTGCAACGGAAGTGAAACCACCAAAACTGGCCGATGCGATTGTTGAAGCGACCGAAACCGGTTCCAGTTTGAAAGCCAATAATTTACGAATCATCGATACTGTTTTGGTTTCAACGACGCGATTTATTGCCAATAAAAAAAGCATCAAAGATCCGGCGAAGAAATTAAAAATTGATAATCTCGTTCTTCTGCTTCAAGGAGCAATTAATGCTCAATCCAAAGTCGGACTCAAAATGAATGTGGCCAAAGCCAATTTGGATAAAGTGATCAAACTTCTTCCGGCGCTCAAGAAACCAACCGTTTCAACCTTATCGAGCGATGGCTGGTACGATGTTGATACCATAATCGATGAAGCCATTGTTCGAGAATTAATTCCGGATTTACGAAAAGCCGGCGCCGAAGGAATTATTGAATATCCGTTGAATAAAGTCATTTATTAAGAAGGAGGTTGCTATGCCGTGTGGGCGCAAGCGCAAAAAGCGCAAAATGAACAAACATAAACGGAAGAAAAAACTCCGTAAGAATCGTCACAAGAAAAAAGCCTGGTCGTAAGCAGGCGAGCCCATCCGTCATTGCGAGGAATCTGCCACACAGAGCGGATCTCGCAATGACAAGCACCTTTTTACATGCACTCACTCATTATTTCGTCTCCCGCCAAAGTTAATCTCTATCTCGAAGTTCTAGGCAAGCGACCGGACGGCTATCATGAATTAATGACTGTCTTTCATCGAATTTCACTTTCCGATCAAATCAAGATTCGAAAAACAAAAAATCTCGGATTTCATCTCACCACAAATCATCCAAAATTAAAACGTTCAAACAAAAATTTAATTTATAAAGCCCACCAAGCATTAAAAAAAATGGCTTATTGGCCGGGCGGCGTCGAAGTTCAATTAACAAAAAAAATTCCGGTGGCCGCAGGATTGGGCGGAGGCTCAAGCAATGCTGCCCATTTTTTGTTGGGAATGAATCGTTTGTTTCGACTCAGACTGTCTCAAAAAAAGTTGATCAAAATAGGATCCACTTTGGGAGCCGACGTTCCTTTTTTTCTTTACGAAATCAAGCAGGGAATCGGCTTTGGTAAGGGTAATGAAATCAAGCCTTTACCGGTTCAGGAAAAGCATTGGTTTGTTGTCATAACTCCGCCTTTTGGCCTGTCCACGCCGCTTGTTTATAAGAGACTGGGCGCCGGATCGTTGACAAGAATAAGTCGTGATGCTACAATAACTTCCGAATTTTTAAGAAGACAAGTTTTTCTTAAAAACGATCTTTTTTTAACTGCCTGTTGGCTTCGGCCCCAGTTAAAAGAAATTGATGCGCTCTTTGAACGTTTAGGTGTCGCTCAGCGGCTCATGTCGGGAAGTGGCCCCACGATGTTTAGCATTCATAAATCTAAAGGTGAAGCCGAGCGCATTGCGCGCTTACTTCGCAAACGCCGGCCCAGCGCGAAGGTTTTCGTCTGTCATACGCATTAATAGTTGGCGGCACTTGTCTTCAGTAATTTGAAATATATAAGGAAGACAAGTTAGTCCTGACCTCTGCTGCATTCATTATCAATAATTTAATGAATGTCAGGGCAGCCATGAAGATAACCGAAATCAAAATCTTTCAAAAGGAAGATAATGATAAGAAACTGCGCGCTTTTGCTACGGTTACTTTCGATGACTGTTTCGTCGTTCGGGATATCAAAATCATAGAAGGCAGCAAAGGTTTTTTTGTCGCTATGCCGTCCAGGCGTGTCAAAGAACCTTGTCCCAAGTGCCACCATCGAAATATCGTCAGAAGCCGCTATTGCAGTCAATGCGGTTCTCATTTGAGTGATGGTGGTTTCAAAGTGGAAAAAAACGATCATGAAAGTGATGAGATGAAATCCAGGCAAAGCGAACATCGTGACATCGCTCATCCCATTACTGCTGAATTTCGTGAAACAATTCAAAGCGCAGTGTTAGAAGCTTACGAGAAAGAAAAAAGAGTCGGCAAATAAAAATTTTTATTCGACCTGGACAAACACTTTGTACGTCTAATTATTCCTGCCTGTACGAAACTAGTAAGGATGAAATTTAAGTCTCATTGCCCGGTGGTGAAATGGTATCACACTGCCCTTTGGAGGCAAGATTCCTGGTTCGAGCCCAGGCCGGGCAGTTTTGATGCGGCAGTCCTGATTTCCTTAGAAGATAAATAAAATCAGGGCAGGCCGGGCAACCATGACTAACCGATAAAGATTTATAGGTTGTCATGACAGTCCCAGCGACAGCATTAAGTTTTGTTTTCGCTGCAGAGTTGCGCTGGGGCAGTTTTATTGTGTAGTCCTGATTTCCTTAGAAGATAAATAAAATCAGGGCAGGCCGGGCAGCATTGACTGAATTGAAAATTTAGAATTAGGAGAAAAAATTGAACCCTGAAATAGCTTCATGCATCTCTTCGGGATTTAAAATTGCTAGGAAGAGCGTTGCTGGTATGGCGATTTACACAGCAGGATTGGCGATTGTGCTAATTCTTTCAGCTGGCATTTTGCTTTTGACGAAACCTCCTTTAAAATCATTAGTAGCCGTTTCAAAAAATCGTGGAAGGATTCAGCAGCAGAGAATTCTTTCCAAGAATGAAACGAATACAGCGGTCAAGTCCAAAACCCGTGAGTTGACTCCGGAAGAAAAAGAAGTGACGAATTGGTTCAAGAAAGTATGGCCGGTTTTTTTCCCTTTAGGAATTCTTTTGATCTTTAGCGCTCAATTTTTTAAAGCAGCACAAATCGGATTTTTGGCTAAAATGATTCGTGAAAATCAAGCCGGAATCAAAGATTTTTTTGCAGCAGGCAGAAGATTTTGGTCTTTGATAGCAGCTAATATGCTTTTGTTAGGAGCTTTATCGTTGCCAATGTTGGGTGGAGGTTTGATCGTCTCGATTTCTGCTATACTCCCAAAGATATTGGCCGGTATTCTCACATTTTTTGCCATTCTCACTGCAATTGTTTTCGTTATTTGGCTAGGTGTCCGGCTTACTTTTCTCAATATTGCAGTCATCGCAGATCAAAAATCTCCGATCGAAGCTTGGAGAAATAGCTTTCATGCAACTTCAGGACGTTGGTGGCATGTGCTCGGTTTTGGTGTTGTTCTCGGTCTTCTTAGTTTTGGCGCGCAGATTGTGATGAATTTGCTGAATCGTATTGTGGGGTTTGCGACAGGAAATGCGGCCACCGTTTTAGCTATCGTTGTGATTTTTAGTACTCTCGTGAGAGTTTTTATGTCTTTCTTTCAATTGAGCGCTAGCATTTATTATTATGATCAAACGAAAAAAACGGGAGAAACCGTTCTCGGCAGCAATTGATTTACTTCTAAGTTCTAAGACATGGTAAAATTTATTTAAGAAAGGAATAATAATTTATGATGGAACGGTGTTCGTTTTGCGGAAGAGATAAAAGAAGGGAAGTGAAAAAGATTTTTGCCGGGCCCGGTGTTTACATTTGTGATGTTTGCATCCGTGCCTGTAATGACATGATGACCAAAGAGGTCAGCACGGTAGAAACAAAACCGGCTGAACCTTTCTTTTTTCAAGTTCCCAAACCTCAGGAAATTAAGCAGCGTTTGGATCAGTACGTCGTTGGGCAGGAGCGTGCCAAGAAACAACTTTCCGTCGCCATTCACAATCATTACAAACGAGTGACTCATAAACCGGATGAATCTCAAGTAGAACTGGAGAAAAGTAATATTCTTCTCGTTGGCCCGACAGGATCCGGGAAAACATTGTTGGCGCGCACACTTGCAAAACTTTTGGATGTCCCGTTTGCAATTGCTGATGCGACCAGTTTAACCGAAGCTGGTTACGTTGGCGAAGATGTGGAAAATGTTTTGCTTCGTTTGCTCCAAGTGGCCAATTTTGATGTGAAGCGCGCAGAGCTCGGAATTATTTACATCGATGAAATCGATAAAATTGCGAGAACGACCGACAATGTTTCAATCACTCGAGATGTTTCAGGCGAAGGTGTTCAACAAGCGCTTCTTAAAATTTTGGAAGGAACCATTGCAAATGTTCCTCCGCAGGGCGGAAGAAAACATCCTCAGCAGGAATATATTCAGGTCAACACTCAAAATATTTTGTTTATCTGCGGCGGAACTTTTTCTCACATTGATAAAGTCATCGAGCGGAGAATGACGGACAAAGTCATGGGTTTTGGAACGAAGACGGGTGAACGGTCAACTCAGCTTGCCGACGTCCTTCAATATATTGAATCCGATGATTTGCTTAAATACGGATTCATTCCTGAATTCATCGGACGTTTTCCGGTCGTAACAACTTTGAAAGGTTTGGCTGAAAGTGATTTGGTTCGAATTCTAACTGAACCACGCAATGCCGTCATCAAACAATATCAGCGATTTTTTGAGCTCGAAAATGTGAAACTTGAATTTAACCAGGAAGCACTCGCTGCGATTGCTCATCGTGCGATTCAAAAAGGAACAGGCGCGCGTGCACTCAGATCCATTTTGGAAAGCATCATGCTTGAAGTCATGTATGACATCCCGTCGCAAAAAGACGTGGCCATTTGCCGAATTAATCAGGATGTCGTGAATGGAATGGCTCAGCCTGAAATTATTAAGCGTCCGGAGTCGATCAGTAAATCCGCTTAACTATGAAAGAACTTAAGGATTCAACCAAAGAAGCGATCGCCGGATACAGTTTTTTAACACCCAATTTTGTTGGATTTTTGGTGTTTACTTCGATTCCGGTTTTAGCTTCGATGGCCCTTAGTTTTATGAAAGTGGATTTGATTTCGACGCCCAAAGTTTTTCAACTCGTCGGTTTGAAAAATTACCAGACGATGTTTGGCGATGTTTATTTTTGGAAGTATTGCTGGAATACAATTGTGTTGATGGCCGCCATTCCGTTTAGCATTGGCGGATCTTTGATCATGGCGCTTGCGCTGAATCAAAAATTAAAAGGAATTGTGATTTTCAGAACCATTTATTTTTTGCCGACGATTTGTTCAGGCGTTGCCATTTATGTTTTATGGAAATTCATTTACAATTCCGATTTCGGTGTTTTCAACACTTTGATTGGGAATTTCGGACAATTTTTTCATATTCCGCTCAAAGGGCCAAACTGGCTGACAGATGAAGCTTGGGCAAAACCGTCTTTAATTATTATGAGTGTTTGGCAGACCGTCGGCGGCTACAATATGATTCTTTATTTGGCGGCGCTTCAGGGTGTACCAAGAGATTTATATGAAGCAGCGGAAATTGACGGCGCCAATAGCTGGCAAAAATTCTGGGCAGTGACGTGGCCGCAAATTTCGCCGACCACTTTTTTTATTGCGACCATGTCCGTCATCGGTGGATTTCAAGCGGGGTTTGATTCAGCCTATATTATGACGGGCGGAGGTCCGAACGGTTCTACCACAACGATTATTTATTACATCTTCAAAAATTTTTACGACTGGGGCAATATGGGTTATGCCTCGGCCATTTCTTGGTTTTTGTTTCTCGTTATTTTGTCGATCACGGTTCTTCAATGGAAAGTGTTCGGAAAACAGGTTCACTACTATTAGATGGAAGAACAATTAGACGTTCAAAGTTTGATTAATGAGCAAAAAAGGAAGAAATTTCTTCAGGCCTTTATGCTCTACCTATTTTTAATTGCCGGAGCTGTTACGATGCTGGCGCCATTTCTCTGGATGGTGACCGCATCGCTTAAACAGCCCGGAGAGGTTTTTTCTTATTTGAAACCATGGTGGTATGACTGGATTCCGACTTCGTTTGTTTGGCAAAATTATGTGAAAGTTCCTCAAGTCGTGCCGTTTGTGCGGTTTTACCTGAATTCAATTTTTGTTGCCGTGATCACAACTTTTGGTCAAGTGGCTACAAGCGCTCTTTCAGCTTATGCATTTGCGCGGCTCAAATTTCCGGGCCGGGACAGAATCTTTTTTGCTTATCTTGCAACGATGATGATTCCCGGAGTGATTACGATGATTCCGGTATTTATGCTGCTTCAATCCTTGGGCTGGATTGATACTTATAAAGCCGTGATTCTTCCGCCGATTTTTACGGCGTATGGAACCTTTATGCTTCGCCAATTTTTTCTGACGCTTCCGAAAGATTTGGAAGACGCAGCGAAAATTGACGGCTGCAGTTATTTTGGAATTTTTTGGCGCATCCTTTTGCCGCTTTCAAAACCGGCATTGGCGACGCTCACAACTTTTACGTTTATGGGAAATTGGATGAGTTTCATGTGGCCTTTGATTGTGCTGAATTCTCATGAAAAGTTTACGCTTCCGGTCGGCTTGGCGTATTTTCAGAGTTTTCACAATACAGATTGGACACTTCTCATGGCCGGATCGCTCATGATGATTTTACCGATTTTGCTCTTGTTCATTTTTAATCAGCGTTATTTTGTGGAAGGAATTAAGCTTTCCGGAATTAAAGGATGATCCCATCACCTGATTTTCCGCCAACGGTGGATTTATCCGACTGTTGGGATAAATTGGCGCTTTGCGCCAAAATCAGGTGATGGGATGAGCGTACGACCTTTAGCCGCGTTGATTTTAGCAGCCGGACGCGGCGAGCGAATGAATTCAGATTTGGTGAAGGTGCTCCACAAAGCGGCCGGCATATCGTTAGTGGAACATGTACTCGGTGAAGTTCGAGCTGCAGGAATTAAAAATATTGCGGTTGTGATCGGAACACAAGGCGACCAACTTCGATCTTTCTTAAAAAAGCAAGTCATCCTGAGCAAAGCGAAGGATCTAGATTCTTCGGCTTCGCCTCAGAATGACAATTTAAAGATTAAGTTTATAGAACAAAAGGTTCAGCTGGGAACGGCTCACGCTGTTTTGCAGGCGAAAGACGAATTTCAAAATTGGCCGGGCGATCTCCTGGTTTTATCCGCTGATGCTCCTTGTATTCAATTTGAAACGATTAGGGAGTTGATAACGACCCATCAGAAAAGCGGAGCAGTGGCCAGCATTTTAACGGCTGACGTAAGCGATCCGACCGGTTACGGAAGAATTTTAAGGCGTGGTGATGAAGTCATCGGGATTCGTGAAGAATTAGACGCAAGTGATCACGAACGGAAAATTACGGAAATTAATTCGGGCATGTATGTTTTTAACGCCCGAAAATTATTTGATGAGCTTACTTCGGTTAAACAGAATCAAAAGAAAAAGGAATATTATTTAACAGATGTAGTTGAAGCGTTTGTCGAATCAGGAAATTCGCTTCGAGCTCATAAGATTGAAAACGAAAAAGAAATTTTGGGTGTTAATACGCGAAAGGAATTGTCAGTGGCTCATCAGATTTTAAATGCTCGGGAAATTGAGCGGCATTCGAAGGCCGGCGTTACGATTTTAGATCCCAGCCAAACGGTAATTGCAAAGGGTGTTAAAATCGGCCGCGACAGCGTGATTCATCCGTTTACCTGGATTGAAGGCAATGTCGTGATCGGAAGCAAATGCGAAATCGGTCCGTTTGCTAAAATCCGTTCCGGTTCAAAAATCGGCGATGAAGTAGTGATCGGAAGTTTTGTCGAAGTGGTGAGAACCAAAATAGGATCGAAAACATTGGTGAAGCATTTAACTTATTTGGGCGATGCTGAAATCGGAAAAAAAGTAAATGTCGGAGCCGGAACCATTACTGCAAATTTTAACGGAAAGTCGAAAAACAAAACCGTTATTCGAGACGGGGCATTTATCGGAAGCGACACAGTATTAATTGCTCCGGTCACGCTCGGAGCAGGTGTTAAAACCGGCGCCGGATCCGTCATTCCGGCCGGAAAAAATATTCCTGCCGGGAAAACAGTAGTCGGAATCCCGGCAAGATTAATTGAAACAAATAAAAGGAAAAGAAAATGAGTCCCGTTAAAGATGAGTCATCAACATGACCAATAAAAAAATAACAATAACCAATGGTAAGACACATCAACTCTTGAAAGGAAGATACGGAAATGCCAGAGGCATTTCCTATCTTTAACGGGATGAGCCGCAAGGTAAACGGAATTGGAAAACAATTATCAATTTTAACCGGAAATTCAAATCCAGAACTTGCCAAATCCATTTGCCGTCATGTGGGAGTCTCATTAAGCAATGCCACCGTGGACACATTTCCGGAAGGTGAGATTCATGTTCAAATTCAAGATAACATTCGTGGAAAAGATGTTTTTGTTATTCAATCTACCTGTTCGCCGCCGAATGATCACTTGATGGAACTTTTAATTTTAATCGATGCGGCAAGGCGCGCTTCTGCGTCACGAATCACGGCTGTGCTTCCTTTTTATGGTTACGCTAGGCAAGACCGAAAGGACAAACCGCGTGTTCCGATCACCGCGAAACTGGTGGCCAATCTTTTAGTCAGTGCCGGTGCCGATCGAATTTTGGCACTTGATCTTCACGCCGGACAGATTCAAGGATTTTTTGATGTTCCTGTAGACCATCTATATTCAATTAATGTCATGATTAAATATTTTTTGAAGAAGCGTCTTAAAAATTTGGTTGTGGTGACGCCCGATGTCGGCGGAATTAAATTGGCGCGGGCCTATTCCAAACTTCTCGACGCTCCACTCGCTATTGTGGATAAGCGCCGTGAAAGTGCCGAGAAAACTTCTGTGATGAGCATCATCGGAGAAGTCAAAAATCGAAATGTCATGATTGTGGATGATCTTATTTCGACCGGAAGTTCCATTGTACAGGCAATTAACGCGCTCAAAGAGGCAGGCTGTCTTGATGTTTACGCGGCTATTGTTCATCCGATCTTAGCCGGCCCGGCAATTGAGCGAATTCAAAAATCCGCCTTAAAAGAATTGGTGGTTTCGGATTCCATTCCGATTCCTCGGGAAAAAATGATTAAGAAGATCACCGTTTTGTCGGTTGCTTCGCTTTTGGGTGAAGCCATCCAACGTATTCATCATAATGAATCCGTCAGTTTTCTGTTTCAAAAATCTGCCGTCGAGGCATAATAAATCGTTTAGGAGAAAAAGGAAATGAAGACAGTACCATTGAAGGCAAGTTTGAGAGATAAAATTGGGAAACAGGAAGTCAAAAAAATCAGGACCGCGAAGCGGATTCCCGCCGTGGTTTATGGCCACGGCATCAAGGCGACTTCTATTGATGTCAGCCAGGATGATTTTTTACACGTCATTCACACGAAGGCGGGTGAAAATGTTGTGATTCAACTGACTGTGGATGGTCCCAAGAAATTTGACAAGACGGTTGTGATTAAAGAAATTCAGCATAGCCCGACCACTGATTCGATTGTTCATGTGGATTTCAACGCCATTTCATTAACGGAAAAAATCAAGGTGAAAGTTCCGTTTCACATCAAAGGCGAAGCGCCGGGCGTTAAAGAGGGCGGAATTTTGGATGTGGTTCATCACGAAATCGAAGTCGAATGTTTGCCCACCAGCATTCCTGAAAAAATTGATGCCGACATTTCAACGCTTAACATCGGAGATGCGATTCACATTCGTGAGCTGACCTTTCCTTCGGGAGTGGCGCCGCAATTTTCTCCGGATGAAGTTGTGGTTGCGGTTCATGCTCCAAAGGCAGAAGTGGTTGCTGCACCGGAAGAAGGTGCCGCAGAACCTGAAGTCATCGGTAAGAAGAAGGAAGAAGGTGAAGAAGCGGAAGGTGAAAAGGTCGCTCCCGAACCGAAGCAGCAAGAAAAACCGGAAAAAGAAAAAGCAGCCGAGAAAAAATGAAAGATTGCATAAAACAGAACAATCTTTTTTTCCTTCCCCCTTTATGGGGGAAGGTTAGGATGGGGGTAAAAGCTTTCGCAAATTGCGCCCCCTACCTTAGTCCTCCCCTGCAAGGGGGGAGGAGATTTTTTTTGCAAGCTGCATGAAATTAATTGTCGGTCTTGGAAATCCAGGATCCAAATATGATAGAACAAGACACAACGTGGGCTCTCTTGTTCTGGACGCTCTTTTAAAGAATGATCAAAATAAATGGATGAAGGCAAAAGGTCCATTTCAAATCAATCACGTGCCGTTTTCAATTGGTGATGTGATTTTAGCCAAACCAACTGTTTTCATGAATGAAAGCGGTGTCAGTGTCAAAGCTCTTTGTGATCATTTCCAAGTTTTATCCTCCGATTGTCTTGTAATTTCAGATGACGTTAATTTGCCTATCGGTAAAATGCGTTATCGTTCCAAAGGAAGCGCGGGCGGACATCACGGTCTGGAATCCATTATTGAACAGCTTGGAACCAACGAATTTCCGCGACTCAGAATCGGCGTTGCGGTCGGTGATTTAAGCGGCCAAGACTTGACTGATTATGTGTTAGGTGATTTTTCAAAATCAGAATGGGAACTCCTAATCCCTCAAATTCAAAAAGCGGCTGAGGCTTGCTTGGATTGGCTGAAGTTGACCCCAGATCTTTTGATGCAAAAATACAATTAATTGCCATCGTTCCTTCGAGGGACAATGGGCCAAAAGCGGTAAATAGATGGTTGTTATTTCATTGGAATTGTGTTAAATTGTGAGCCTTAATATTCCCGACAATCAGAATTAAATTGCCGAATTTTAGAAAAAAAGGAAGGATTTTATTTTGAAACAGTACGAAGCATTAGTCATTTTTCCGATCACGGTTACCGGTCTGGACAGTAAAAATACGTTTGAGGAATTGGTTAAAAAAATCGAAGGAAAAATTTTGAACCGGACCGAAATGGGAAGACGTTTTCTGGGTTATGCAGTTAAGAAATCAAAAGAAGGTTACATTGCCGCATTTGATTTTGAACTTTCTCCTGAAAAAATGGATCCTCTCCGCCGTTCACTCGATTTAAGCGAAGACATTTTGAAATATACAATTGTTGTTAAAGAAAAAAGCAAAGCAGCCGTCAAACTAGGCGCTTCTGCTGAAAAAAGATAAAGGATTAACCAATGGCTGCCAGCTTAAACCGCGTTCTCTTAATCGGTAATTTAACCCGCGATCCGGAACTTCGTTATATTCCTTCCGGCCAGCCCGTTACGACATTCACGGTTGCCGTGAACCGTACTTATTTATCAACCACCGGTGAAAAAAAAGAAGACGTTAATTTTCTTCGCGTCGTTGTTTGGGGCAAACGAGCCGAAGTGTGTCATGAGTATTTGAAAAAAGGCAGTCCCGTTTTTGTGGAAGGCCGTCTCCAAAGCAGAAATTGGGAAGGAACAGACGGGACCAAACGGAACACAGTTGAAGTCGTGGCGCAAAATGTTCAATTTTTATCACGCGGAACCGGAACCAAAGGTCCAACGCCAGCCGATATTTCCGGACATGATGAAACCATTATTGATGACTCACTCGGAGAAGTGAAAAGCGGACAGGTCGGAGTTTCAAAAGAAGAACTCAGTCCGGACGATGAAGTTCCATTTTAATTAAAGGAGAATTTACTTTTATATGTATCGAGAAGATTCAAGCAGAAGAGATCGTCCTACCGGCGGAAGAGAAGGTAGAGAAGGCAGAGAGGGTCGAGGAGGAGATCGCGGCCGTGGACGTGTCTTCAGAAAAAAAGTATGCCGGTTTTGTGGTGAAAAAGGCGGGTCCATTAATTTCAAAGATAATGAAGTCGTTCAAAAATTTTTGACGGAAAAAGGCAAAATTATTCCAAGACGAATTACCGGGAACTGTTCCAAACATCAAAGAGTTTTAGCCCGAGCCATTAAACGCAGCCGTCACAGTGCCTTGGTTGCTTTTCAAATAGAGTAGGAGCCTTTCATGGAAGTCATTTTAACTCAAGATGTTCCCAAAATTGGTAAGGCCGGAGAAAGAATTAGAGTACGCGACGGATTTTCGCGCAATTATTTAATTCCGAGAAAACTTGCTGTTCCGATTACGGAAGGCGGCCTCCGTTTTTTAGAAGCCAAAAAGAAACGAGCTGCGGAACAAAGAGTTCAGGAAAAAGCAAAAGCGTCTCAATTAGCAGAGCGGATTAATCAATCCTCCTGTGTTTTGAAAGCCCGAGTCGGTCAAGAAGGTAAGTTGTTCGGTTCCGTTACTCGCCATGACATTCATGAGGCGCTCAAAAAGGAAGGTTTCGAAATTGATAAGCGTGACATCGAAACCGAACCCATTCATCAAGTAGGAGAATATCGAATTAAAATTAAGCTTCACCAAGAGGTTGAAGCTCAATTGAAAGTCATCGTCACACAGGCTTAGGGTTATTTCCATTCATGGACATTCACGAGAGCCTCGTTGAGAAAATCCCCCCTCAAAATTTAGAAGCCGAAGCAAGTGTTTTGGGAGCCATGCTTTTTGCTCCCGACGCCGTTTACCGCAGTCTCGAACTTTTATCCGAATCATTTTTTTATTCCGAAGCTCACCGCCTCATTTTCTCGGCAATGGTTAGTTTGTTTGACCGGACTCAGGCCATTGATCTCATCACCGTCACCGAAGAACTTAGAAAACGCAAACAATTAGATGTGATCGGCGGAGCCAGTTATTTGGCTCAGTTGACGTCTCAAGTTGCGAGCGCTGCCAACATTGAATATCACGCCAAAATCGTAAAAGAAAAAGCACTGCTTCGTAATTTGATTAATACTGCAACCCTTATTATTCAGGAAAGTTTTGAACCAACAACCGAAGGCAGCCAAATTCTGGACCACGCCGAACGGATGATTTTTGACATCAGCCAAAATCGAATCGAAGGCAAATTCATCCGGATGAATGAAATTATCAAACATTCAATCGAGACAATCGATCATTTGTATCAGCGCAAAGAACATGTCACAGGTATAGCCACCGGATTCCACGATTTTGACAGTAGGACGGCCGGATTACAAACTTCAGATTTAATTGTGATGGCCGGCAGACCTTCGATGGGGAAATCCGCTTTTGTTTGCGGAATTGCTGAGCACGTGAGTGTTGTATTGAACAAACCAGTTGCTTTTTTTTCTTTGGAAATGAGCAAGGAGCAGCTGGTTCAACGCATGCTTTGTTCTCATGCGCGCGTGGACGCTCAAAAAGTGAGAACTGGATATTTGTCTCATTCGGATTGGCCGAAATTGACCAGTGCAGCCGGAAAACTTTCCGAAGCTCCTCTTTTTATTGATGACACCCCCGTGATGACAATTCTTGAAATGAGAGCAAAGGCAAGACGGCTTAAAGCGCAATACGGTGTCGAGCTCCTGATTGTGGATTATCTCCAACTTTTAGATGCGAGGTCTCGAGGAGAAAATCGACAACAGGAAATCACGGAAATTTCACGTTCCTTAAAAGCATTAGCCCGCGAACTCCGAGTTCCGGTGATCGCCATTAGTCAATTGTCCCGTGCTGTAGAATCCCGCACCGGAAACAGACCTCAGCTTTCCGATTTAAGAGAATCAGGCGCAATTGAACAAGATGCTGATGTGGTTGTGTTTCTTTTTCGGGAAGAATATTATCATCCAAGTGAGGAAAATCGCAATAAAGCCGAAGCCATTATCGCCAAACAGCGAAATGGTCCGGTTGGTTCTTGTGAACTTTTGTTTTTGAAAGAATGGACTCGGTTTGAAAATCCTGAATTTCGCAGGGAACAACCGGTAACTTTTTAACTTAGGTATGGATTTGGAAAATAAAGTCAAAACGTCATTGCGAGGAGACCAAAGGCCGACGAAGCAATCTCAGAGATTGCTTCGGCAATGCTTTTATTGCTGCCTCGCAATGACGTTTATTTTTTCATCTTTTATTTTCTCGCTTCCACTCGCTGCCCAGCAGGATAAAAAAACTTCTGATCAGCCCAAAACAGAACAAACTCAGCCTGAACCAGCACGAAGTTTAAAAGTTACCAGAATTGACGTCCGCGGCAACCGAGTCATCAGTACAAACACCGTCCTAGACAAGATGAAAACCCGTCCCGGCGTTGAGCTGAATCAGCAAATGATTAATGAAGATGTGAAGCGTCTTTATGCCACTGGTTTTTTCCAGGATCTCAGGATTGACATTGAAGAAACCGCTGAAGGAGCTTATTTAATTGTAGTGGTAGATGAAAAACCTGTGGTGAGACATATTCTCATTGAAGGAAATAAAATCCTGAAGGAACGTGAAATCCGTAAAGATTTAGGAGTGATTGAAGGCCAGGTTTTGGACGAGTACGCCATTAATCAGGGAATCAATAAGGTAAAAGAGCGTTATTCTAATAAAGGTTTCAGATTTGTCAAAGTGTATCCTCGAATTGATTTGGATCGGGCGACCAAGGAAGCAACCGTTACCATCACTATTGAAGAGGGCGGAAAATTCAGAATCCAAGAAGTTCGTTTTCAAGGTGAAAAATCATTTAAGCCGAGAAGACTTCTTCGATTAATGAGAACAAAGGCTAGAAATGTAATGCTGCTTCATTTTGGAGCATTCAAAGAGGACAAATTCAAGGAAGATCTCGATCGGCTTACAGCCTTTTATCAATCGCAAGGATTTTTGGATGTAAAAATCAGCCACGACTTTGAATACGATGATAAGAATGGAAAAATTACGATCGTCATTACAATTGAAGAAGGAAAAAGATATCAAACCGGAAGGGTTCAAATCAAAGGCGTCAAAATTTTTCCCGAGAGCGATATTTGGCAAAGACTCAAACTATTACCGGGATCCGTTTTTTCGCAGCAGGGTTTGGCTGAGGAAATTCAAAACATTCGCGACTTTTATCATCGTTTCGGATATATGAACATTCAAATTTTGCCTGACGTCAAACTCAACCGTGAAACTGGCAAAGTAGACGTGAGTTACGACATTCAAGAAGGAGATTTGTATTTTGTCGATAAAGTCAAGATTCGTGGAAATACCAAAACCAAGGACATTGTCATTCGCCGGGAACTCAGAATCAAACCGGGTGAAAAATTTGATGGAGACGCAATTGATCGATCCAAACAACGGCTTGAAAACTTGGGTTATTTTGAAGAAGTTTCCTATGAAACCGAGCCTACTTCGGTTCCCAACCGAAGAGACATTGTATTTCAAGTCAAAGAAAAACGGACCGGAGAACTTTCCTTTGGCGCAGGCATTAGTTCTATCGATCAATTTATTGGATTTGCAGAAATTGCGCAGCGCAATTTCGATCTTCTAAATTGGCCGCGGTTTACCGGAGGAGGACAGAGCGTTTCTCTTAAAGGAAGATGGGGGACGATTACCCGTGATTTCGATTTTAGTTTCGTTGAACCTTATTTATTTAATAAACCCATTTCATACGGTTTGGACTTATATGATACGCGAAATGAAAATCGAAACGTTGATTTTAGAGAAGAGCGTCTTGGAGTTGGAAATACATTTTCGAAAGCATTTACCGAATTTATCCGCGCCGGTTTGGGTTACAAATTGGAACGTGTCAAATTATTTGATATCTCAAGCGATGCCTCTCCGGACGTTTTACTTTTTGCCGGAAAAAATTGGTTAAGCCGCCTTAAACTTTTCTTGAGCCGCGACACCCGTAACAGTGTCTTTTTCCCCACGAAAGGCTGGGTCGCGGGAGTTTCGGGTGAACTGATTGGAACTTTCCTCGGCGGCAATCAGGATTATTATATTCTTCAGGCGAATTCAACCAAGTATTGGAGTTTCAAAGAAGGCAAGCACGTAATCGAATGGCGCTTAAGAGGCGGTGTTGCCGACACAGCAGGTTCTGATCAAGTTCCTGTTTTCGATCGTTTCTTTGCCGGTGGTTACGGCACAGTAAGAGGCTACAATTATAAACGTGTTGGTCCAATCGAAGGCGGCAGCGCAATTGGCGGCGATACAATGGCGATCGTCAATTTAGAATACACTTTTCCCATTCCTTATCTTGAAAATTTCAAAGGCGCTATTTTTATTGATGCCGGTGACGTGGAACGAAAAAGTTATAAGATTGATTTCGGAGAATTCAGAGTCAGCGCAGGCCCTGGTATTAAGATTAATACACCGATTGGCCCCTTGGCCTTCTATTATGGTTTCCCCTTCGTAAATCGAGATACTAAGGACAGAAACGGCCGGTTCGAATTTAGTTTAAGTAGAAGCTTTTAAAATTAGGGTAAAAATGTTATCCTAATATAATTAAATTTTATAATTAATTTGTTTCAAATCCAGCGAAAAGGAGAGATGTCGTGACCAATCAAAATCGAATTAAATCATCATTTACTTTTGCCTTCTTAATTGTGTTCTTAATGGGCGCATGCGGAGTAGCTCGTGCCGCAGCTCCTTCAAAAGAAAGATTTGCAACGGTTGATATCGGAAAAATATTTGATGAGTATGAAAAAACAAAAAAGTATGATCAGGAATTCCAAACGGAAGGCAAGTTAAAACAGGAAGAACGTGATGCCATTGTCCATGAAGTTCGCCGCCTTCGGGACGAACAGGCTCTTTTGTCGGAAGATGCACGCCGTGAGAAACAGAATGCAATCGATGCCAAAATGAAGGAACTGGATAATTTTGACGGTGAAGTCCGCAAAACCTTGGGCGAGAAGCGCAACAAAGCCGTGCGCGAAGTTTTTCAAGATATCGAAAATGTGATGACTCAATATGGTGAACGAAAAGGTTATGACATTATATTCAATGATCGTGCGCTTCTTTACAAAGATAAGCGGTTTGATGTTACGCCCGATATTTTGAAAGAATTAAACGATCGTTATAAGAAAGGAAAACATTAGAACGGCGGTGCCGGTTATTTGATTTATGGAATTACAAAAAACCCTTCGCAAAGAAATCTCATTTACAGGACGAGGGCTCCACACAGGTCGTGAAGCAGAGTTGGCGGTTAAGCCAGCCGAATCGGACAGCGGAATTTTGTTTATTCATGTCAGTCCGCAAGGAGATCGAACGCCGATTCCTGCTACGGGCGAATTCATTCATATAGGAGAAGGGCGTCAAACTTCTCTCGGGTCTGGGACGGTTCGAATTCGGACCGTCGAGCACTTAATGGCGACCTTCAATGGTCTTGGAATCGACAATGCAATCGTCGAGATTAAAGGGGATGAAATTCCCGGTTTTGACGGGAGTGCCAGAGAATTTTTAGATCGTTTTTTAGAATCCGGGTTTATTACTCAAGACAAGCCTCGCAATTATCTTTACGTTACCGAGCCTATCTATTTAGATGAGAGCGGCCAATCCCTGATTGTTTTGCCGTATCGGGAGGGATTAAAACTTTCCTATTCGTTAAGTTATCAGCATCGTGATCTTCATGATCAGTTTTTCAGTTCCGTGATTACACCGGAAGTTTTTGAGCGGGAGATTGCTCCTGCCCGAACCTTTTGCTTAAAGGAAGAAGCGGTTATTTTAAAATCAAAAGGTTACGGTCAAGGTGCTGATTTGGCCAACACGCTCGTTTTTGAAAATGATTTGCCGATCCAGAATACGCTTAGATTTCCCAATGAGGCCTGTCGTCATAAGGTGATGGATCTGTTGGGAGATTTGTATTTGGCGGGCAGGCCTTTGCGCGCTCATATCATTGCTTGCCGGAGCGGTCATAATCAAAATATGAAGTTGGTCTCGAAGTTACGTGCCACATTTGGCAAGGAGAAAAAAAATTCCATGACTCATTCCAAACATGAACTACCGCGGGAATTGGACGTCAATGAAATACAAAAAATTATTCCTCATCGTTATCCGTTTCTTTTGATCGACAAAATTATCGATTTGGTTCCGGGTGAAAGAGCGATCGGAATTAAAAATGTGACCATCAATGAATATTATTTTCGGGGACATTTTCCCGGCCATCCCGTGATGCCGGGCGTTTTGATCCTAGAAGCCTTAGCACAGGTGGGCGGTGTTTTGATGCTGAGTAGGCCGGAAAATCAAGGTAAGCTTGCCTATTTCATGACCATTGAAAATGTTAAATTTAGACAGCCCGTTCATCCCGGCGATCAACTGAGACTTGAAGCTGAAGTGATTAAAATCAGATCGAAGACGGGTCAATGCCGTGGGAAAGCTTATGTGGGCGATAAGCTCGTTTGTGAAGCGGAAGTAAAATTTGCGCTTGTGGAGTCAAAAGAATGAGTGTTGAAACCAAAAAAACATTTGTTCATCCGACTGCAATTGTAGATCCGGAAGCGGAGCTCGGAGCCGGCGTTACCATTGGACCGTATTCTATTATTGAGGCCAACGTTGTCGTTGGCGACGACACTGAAGTGGGAGCTCGTGTAACCATTGAAGGACACGCCACTGTTGGAAAAGAAAATCATATTTTTACGGGTGCGGTTATCGGAAGTATGACTCAAGATAAAAAATACAAAGGTGGAATTACATACCTTAAAATTGGTGACCGGAATAAAATTCGGGAATATGTAACCATTAATCCGGGAACGGACGATGGAACAGAAACTGTTATCGGAGATGATAACTTAATCATGGCTTACGCTCACGTTGCTCATAATTGTGTGATTGGCAACAAAACCATTATTGCCAATGCCGGAACTTTGGCGGGTCACGTCATTGTTGAGGATCGCGCCGTGATTGGCGGTTTGGCGGGTGTTCATCAATTTGTTCGAATCGGCTATATGGCGATTATTGGCGGCAGTTCCAAAGCAGTTCAAGATATTCCACCGTTTATGATGGTTGATGGTCATCCCACAAAAGCTTATGGTTTAAATGTGGTTGGTATGGAACGTGCCGGATTAGCGAAAGAAGAAAAGCTTCTTTTGAAACGGGCGTTTAAAATTATATTTCGTTCAAAACTTGCAACAAAAAATGCGATTGAAAGTTTAAAGAAAGATTTATCCCCTAGTCCATCCGTCGATAGGATCATCAAATTTCTTGAGGCTTCCGAGCGCGGGATTTGTAAGTAAGTGGTTGGAATTTATTCCTTATCCTGAGGGTCATTACCCGAAGATTCTCGAGATCCTTCGCTTCGCTGGATAATATCTTCTTATTATTTCTTTGACGTACAAAAATGTATCTGTGATATAATTACATTTTTGTCATTCCCCAAGGAAACCTATGACTCAATCTTTAGGCTTGATTACAGGCAATGGTGCTTTTCCCGAACTGGTACTTCGAGAAGCAAAAAACCAAGGTTTTCGAATTGCTTTGTGTGCCATTCGAGAAGAAACAGATCCGAACTTAGCTTCTTTGGCTGATACGACTCATTGGATCAAGCTTGGTCAGTTAGGCGCCATCATCAATTTTTTTAAAAAAGAAGGAATCAAACAGGCGATCATGGCCGGAAAAATTACAAAATCAAATTTGTTTAAAGGAGATATTCTTCCAGATCTCGAAATGATGAAAGCTCTGGCAAAATTAAAAAACCATTCAGATGATTCGCTCCTTGGCGCTGTTGCCGATCATCTCCATTCAAACGGAATTAAACTGCTCTCTAGTGTTTCATTTTTGACCGAAGAGAGCCTTCCGAAAAAAGGAATTTTAACAAAGCGCAAGCCTTTGAAAAAAGAATGGGTTGATATTGAATTTGGATGGAAATTAGCGAAGGAAATTGCTGGCTTGGACATCGGACAAACCGTCGTGGTCAAAAATGAAGCCATTTTGGCAGTTGAAGCAATTGAAGGGACGGACGAAGCGATTTTACGCGGCGGCCGGCTGGGCTCGGGAGATGTTACGGTTGTCAAAGTTGCGAAACCAAATCAAGACATGCGTTTTGATGTGCCAACGATCGGTCTTAAAACGTTGAATCATTTGATTCAGGCGAAAGCGCGAGTCCTGGCTTTTGAAGCAGGCAAAACCATTTTCTTGGAAAGTAAACAATTTATCGAAGAAGCAAATCAGTACGGTCTCGTTTTAGTGGCGAAGGATTAAAGAATGATCAAGCAGAAAAAATCAAAGCCCGAAGTCAAAGAACTTACTGCGCTGACAGAAATCTCTCAAACAATTTCTTCTTCTCTTGATCTTGAAACCGTCATGCGAAGTATTCTCAATATTTTGCATGAACAGCTCGGAATGGAACGAGGAACCATTTCACTCCTAGATCCTGAAACGAACGAACTCTCAATCGAAGTGGCTTCGGGTCTTGATCTGGAAGAAATTCAACGAGGTCGATATAAAATTGGAGAAGGGATTACCGGAAAAGTGGTTGCGGCCGGTGAAGCAATCGTGGTTCCGAACGTTGGAAAAGAACCTCTTTTTTTAAACCGCACCAAATCAAGAGACCTCACCAAATCCAACATCGCTTTTCTTTGCGTTCCCATTAAACTCCGCGATAAAACCATCGGCGCTTTAAGCGTCGACCGTTTATTCAAAGAAGATGTTTCTTTCGACGAAGACATTCGAGTGTTGACCATTATTGGCTCTATCATTGCACAGGCAGTACGGATTCATCAACTCGTCGAAAAAGAAAAAGAATCTCTGACAAATGAAAATATAAGACTGAAACGTGAGCTTAAGAAAAAATTCCATCCCGTCAATATTATTGGTGAAAGCAAAAGAATGACCGATGTTTTTTCTTCCGTCGATTTGGTTTCTACAACCAAAGCGACCGTTTTAATCCGCGGCGAAAGTGGAACCGGAAAAGAATTGGTTGCACGCGCCGTCCATTATCACAGCGATCGGGCAGACAAGCCGTTTATCAAAGTTTCATGCGCGGCGCTTCCGGAAACCCTTCTTGAAAGTGAATTATTCGGTTACGAAAAAGGTGCTTTTACCGGCGCCCATCAAATGAAGCGCGGCCGTTTTGAATTGGCTCATACCGGAACCTTGTTTTTGGATGAAATCGGTGATATTCCGCTTTCCACTCAAGTGAAATTATTGCGTGTTCTTCAGGAAAAAGAATTTGAACGCGTCGGCGGAGTTGAAACCACTCGGGTGGATATTCGTTTGATCGCTGCCACGAATAAAGATCTCGAGCGGGAAGTTCAACATGGACGTTTCAGGGAAGATCTTTATTACCGGCTTAATGTGGTGCCTATTTTTATGCCTGCACTTCGTGAACGAAAAGAAGATCTTCCGCTTTTAGTCCACCATTTTCTTGAAAAAGCAAATAAAGAAAATAACAAGCAGGCAAAACGAGTTTCAGATGAGGCATGGGAATATATCATGAATTATTCCTGGCCGGGCAATGTCCGAGAAGTAGAGAATGCTGTTGAGCGGGCTGTCATTATGTGTCAGGGCGAAGTAATCGGCAAAGAACATTTTCCAATTGATTTGCGTGCAAATATCAAACCGATTGATTCCGGATCTACGGATCAACCAAATGGCCGCTCCACAATGCCGGAAGCGGTTGAACATTTGGAACGCAAACTTTTGGCGGATGCACTTCAAAAAACAGGCGGCAATAAACGGAAAGCTGCGCAGATCTTGGGTCTCACCGAGCGAATCATGGGTTATAAAGTAAAACAATATAATCTCTCTTAAAAACAAAAATGTATGTTTTCTACAATCCTGTTTATATTTTTTAATCGAACGACTCCTTATCTGAAGATTTTTTAATCTTGGCATAACTCATGCAGTTTAATTAAGTTTACGGAGGAATTGATATGACAACATTAGTAACCGAACGAGAAGAAATAGCCGAGTCAGTGCGGCCCACAAGCGCGGATGAAGTAAAACGTTTTATTCAAAAGAACAAAATTCAAGTTATTGATTTTAAATTCAACGATTTGCCCGGTCTTTGGCAGCATTTTTCCGTACCAGCACAAGAGCTCCTTGGAGACGGCGTATGGAATGATGGAATCGGGTTTGATGGTTCATCGATTCGCGGATTTCAAAAAATTCAAGAATCCGATATGATTTTAATGCCGGATCCAGGCACTGCTGTAATCGATCCTGTTTGCACAACTCCGACCTTAAGCATCATCTGTAACATTTTTGACCCGGTAACAAAAGAACCTTATACGCGTGATCCTCGTTACATTGCTCAAAAGGCGGAAGAATATCTTAAGAAAACCAAAATCGGAAACCAAAGTTATTGGGGACCGGAGGCCGAATTTTTTATCTTTGATGATATCCGATTTGATCAGGGTGAAAATTTTGGTTATTACTACATTGATTCAGTAGAAGGTGATTGGAATACCGGACGGGATGAAAAACCGAATCTCGGTTATAAGCCGCGTTATAAAGAAGGATATTTTCCGGTTCCTCCTCACGATACACTTCAGGAAATCCGTTCTGAGATTATGCTGACCTTGCGAAAGGTTGGAGTTCCGGTGGAATGTCATCATCATGAAGTGGCCACAGCCGGACAGTGCGAAATTGATATTCGTTATTCGCCGCTTGTTCGAATGGCGGATAATTTAATGATGTACAAATACGTGATTAAAAACGTGGCGCGCAAATATAATAAAGTTGCGACCTTTATGCCGAAGCCGATTTTCAAGGACAACGGTTCCGGCATGCACGTTCATTCCAGTATTTGGAAAGACAACACAAATCTATTTTACGATGCGAAAGGTTATGCTTTAATCAGCGAGACCTGCAAATATTATATCGGCGGTCTCCTGAAACACGCCGCTGCGATTTTGGCATTCGGTGCGCCGACAACCAATTCGTATAAACGTCTTGTGCCGGGTTATGAAGCTCCGGTGAATTTGGTTTATTCAGCGCGTAACCGTTCTGCAGCTTGCCGCATTCCGATGTATTCTGCGGCTCCTGCAGCAAAACGTGTTGAGTTCCGTTGTCCGGATCCAAGCTGCAATCCTTATCTGACATTTGCAGCGATTATGATGGCCGGGCTTGACGGAATTCAAAATAAAATTGATCCGGGTCAAGCGCTTGATAAAAATATTTATGAGCTTGAAGGTGAAGAGAAGGCGAGAATCAAAACCGTTCCCGGTTCACTCGAAGAAGCGTTGGAAGCTCTTGAAAAGGATCAAGCTTTCTTGCTGAAAGGTGATGTCTTCACGAAAGATGTGATCGATACGTGGATTCGATATAAGCGGGAAGTTGAAATTGATGCTATGAAATTAAGACCGCATCCGCACGAATTTTATTTGTATTTCGATATTTAATTTAAATTTATCCGAATGCGGTAAATTGTTAACTGTCATTGCGAGGCAGTATTATAAATGTGGCCGAAGCAATCTCAAAACGTAGATTGCTTCGTCGGCCTAACAGCCTCCTCGCAATGACGGTTATGAAGAAAGTTAATCACTGCTTTTGCTGCACGATCCGCAGCTCCCGGCTCGCCGAGTTTTTGGCGAACCGAACTTAAATCCTCGATCATTTTTTCTTTTAAATCTTGATGGTCCAATAAATAAACCGCTTCCTGAGCAATCGTTTGGGAATGAATTTCATGTTGAATAAATTCCGGCACGATTTTTCGTCCTGCAACCACATTTACTAACCCAATATATGGAATTTGAATTAGCCAGCGGCCCAGAAAAAAAGTTGAGCGCGCTGTTTTGTATAAAATGACAAACGGCGTTGACGCCAGAGAGGCTTCAAGGGTTGCGGTTCCTGACGAAACCATGGCAAAGTCGCTAGCGCTGAGAATATCGAAGCTTCGATTTTGAATTCCGGTCAGTGGGAAACTTGGTTTAAAGTTTGCGACGATTTTTTGATAAATTGAAGATGGAAGCGTTGGCGATTCGGATAAAAGAAATTGTGAATTGGGAGAGCGCTGATGAATCAGATGAGCGGCTGCTAACATTTCGGGCAGCATACGTTTGACTTCGGATTCACGCGAGCCGGGAAGAAGCGAAATTAATTTTGTCTTTTCATTCACTACATTTGCAAATTCTTTTCGCAGTTCACCCCGCGGCTTAGTTGATTTTGATAAATCAACCAGCGGATGTCCCACCCAAGTGACGGGAATTTGTTCCTGCTTGTAAAGCTCTTGCTCAAATTGAAAGAACACAATCAAGCGATCAATGTATCGGCGAATGACGTGAATGCGTTTTTTCCCCCAAGCCCAAATTTGAGGAGAAATGTAATAAAGAACCGGAAAAGCTTTATTGATTTTTTTTGCAAATCGCAGATTGAAACCGGGATAATCCACCAAAATAATGACGTCAGGTTTAAAAGTGTGAACTTCTTTGATCGCTTGGTAAAAAATCCTTCGAAACGTGAAGTATTTCCGGAGCACATCACCCAACCCCAGAGCTGCTTCTTTGGTTAGATCGTAAACAAGCTCCATTCCTTCTTGAGCCATTAATGATCCGCCGAGTCCTCGAAAATGGAGATTGGGATTTTGTTTTTTTAAAGCGCGAATTAATGCTGCGGCTTGCAAATCGCCCGATGCCTCGCCGGCAATCAGGAAAATTTTCTTAGAGGGCATGAATCGGCTGAGGGGCGTTTTCTTTGATCGAATCTAAAACTTGAAGAGCAACTTTCAAAGCTTCCCGTGCTTGAACATCAGGCTTTCCGTTTAATGAACCATTTGCGACGGAGCGGACAAAATCTTCAATCTCGGCTCGAAGCGGTTCTTCTTTTTGAATCTCGATTTCTTCACGGCTGATTTTTCCTCCGAAAAGCGCTTGAGGAAGCGATGCTTTTCTGAAAATTTGTCCTTTTTGAGCCGCGTAATCCAAAGAAATGTAAGCATCTTCCTGAAAAATTCGAATTTTGCGCTGAGCTTCGGGAGTTAAACGCGAAGCGGTTAAGTCGGCGATGGTATTGTTTTTAAATTTAATTCGAACGTTTGCAATATCTTCAAAAGGTGTGAGGACGTTGATTCCGATTGCATCGATGGATGCAATTTCTGATTTTACAAGTTGAAGAACGATATCAATATCGTGAATCATCAGATCCAAGACGACGCCGCAGTCGGAAATTCGCGGATTAAAGGGGCCCAGTCTGTGAATTTCTAAGAAACGGATATTTTTTGCGATTTGTTCGACGCGCTTGAATCCGGCATTGTAACGTTCGACATGGCCGACTTTTAAGGTAAGATTTTTTTGTTTTGCAAGTTCCACCAGCTCATCTGCGTCTTGGAGCTGGGACGTAATGGGTTTTTCAATCAAAGTATGGACGCCGGCATTTAAAACTTCGCGGGCAATTTGATAATGAGTCGCAGTGGGCGTTGAAATGCTGACTAAATCTACCGAATTGAGGACTTCTTTATAGTTGGTTTTAAATTGGGTTTTCAAAGCTTGTGCGCGTTCTTCTTTAGAAGAATCGAGGTCACAGATTGCCACGAGCTCAATATTGGGAAGTTCGCTGTAAATTCGGGCGTGCTCTTTTCCCAGATGACCGACACCGATGACAGCGGCTTTGAGTTTTTTCATAAGTTAGTAGAAATTCAGGAGATAGAATTAATGAATTGGAAAAAATTGTATCATAAACGGGCCAGAGCGTCATCTTTTAATTGACACGAAGTGTCATCCCCGAATGTTTTAATCGGGGATCTACGTTTCTGGATTCCCGCTTTCGCGGGAATGACATGATGACAGCAAACACTATTCCTGCTAAAATTTCCAAAATATGAACATTTATAAGCGTCTTCTCGGTTATGTGAAACCATACCGGTCTCGTCTGATGTTTGCCTTTGTCTGTACCTTACTCTACACGTTTGCTCATTCACTCGTTTCTGTGACCGTTTTCATTGTTTTAAATGGTCTTCAAAATCGAAATTACGTCACCCTTCCGCCCATTCCAAAATCAGAGCTGCTGAACTTATTGCATCTTGATTTTCTCTCCGGACATCATATTCAATTCTCAACCAACTTCGTTCCTTTTATCTTTATCTTCGTCTTTTTGTTTCGAGGCATATTTGAATATATTTCCCGCTATCAAATGTCGGTTGTCGGGCTTCGCGCGGTTCGAAAAATCCGCGATGATTTGTACGCCCATTTAGTTCGTTTATCGATGAGGTTTTATTCCAAGGGAAGAACCGGCGAACTCATGAGCCGCACCATGAATGACGTCAATGTCATTCAAGCTGGCGTGACCGATGTATTCGTCGATTTGGTCAAACAGCCGCTCATCATCTTATTTCAAATTCCGCTGGTATTTTTCTGGGGCGGCCCGCTGGCTTTAACAGCGCTGACTATTTTTCCCTTGGTTTTGTTTCCCTTGGTTTATCTTGGAAGACAACTCAGAAAAACGCAGCGAAAAGTTCAGGAACAATTAGCCAATATCAATTCAGAGATGCAGGAAACGTTCAGCGGAATGAATGTCGTTAAAGCATTTAATATGGAAGAATATGAAATTCGTAAATTCGAAGGGATTCACAAACATGTATTTGATTTCTTAAAACGTACTTTGCGGATCACCATTGTTCAGCGTCCGTTAATCGAGGTCATCGGCGCGGTTGCGACGTCCTTTGCGATTTGGTACGGAATGAGAGTTCTGCCGCTTGATCGTTTTGCCTCGTTTGTCACGACTCTTTTTCTTTTTTATGATCCGCTGAAAAGATTAAGCAATGCAAATTCCTCTTTGCAGCAGGCTGTTGCTGCCGGCGTTCGGATTTTTGAATTAATGGATGAGCCCTTAGAAATTGGACAAAGGCAAAGCGCTGTGAAATTGTCGAGAGAAATTAAAACGATTCGATATGATCATGTATTTTTGGAATATGAACCCGGAAAACAAGTTCTGAAGAATTTAGATTTTAATGTCAACGCTGGCGATGTGATTGCGTTGGTTGGCACAAGCGGAGCGGGTAAAACTTCTTTGGTTAATTTACTTCTTCGTTTTTACGAACCGACTCAAGGTTCGGTTCTGATTAATGGTACTGATATCCGTGATTATGATGTTCATTCTCTTCGTGACCGGATCGGCATTGTGACTCAGGAAACATTTCTTTTTAATGCCACTGTATTTGAAAATATCGCATACGGCCGTTTAAATGCGACGCTTGAAGAAGTCAAGAAAGCGGCAGAAGCTGCGTTTGCGGATGAATTTGTCAAATTGCTTCCGCAAGGTTACAGTACCGTCATTGGAGAACGCGGCGTTACTTTATCGGGTGGACAGCGTCAGCGGCTTTCCATCGCACGAGCTTTGCTTAAAAATCCTCCCATCTTGATTTTGGACGAAGCGACTTCTCAACTAGATACGGAAAGTGAACGCCAAGTGCAAACAGCACTTGAAAGGCTGATGTCTGGAAGAACTGTTTTTGCCATTGCTCACCGATTGTCGACCATTCAAAATGCCGACAAAATCTTGGTTTTAGACCAGGGTCGTTTGATTCAATCCGGAACCAATGAAACTCTCCTCAGAGAAGGGGGGATTTATAAGCGTCTTTACGACCTCCAATTTAACGTCTAGAACTCAGAGAATTTTTCTTGCCCAGACGAGTAAATATGTTACAATTATCGCCACATTTTCTTTAATTCCAAAAATCCCTTGTAAGTCTTCTGACTACAATAAGATTTGAAATTTTATGAGGAGGTAGTTTTGCCACAAGAGATAACCATAAAACAACTTTTAGAGGCCGGCGTCCACTTTGGTCATCAAACCAAAAAATGGAATCCCAAGATGGCACGTTTTATTTTTACCGATCGAAACGGTGTTTATATCATCGACCTTGAAAAAACCCTCCGTCATTTAATCGAAGCCTGTAATTACGTGAAGAGCATTGCCGAACAAGGCGGCTCTATTCTTTTTGTCGGAACAAAAAGACAGGCGCAAGATGCTATTTTAGATTCTGCTAATAAAACCGGTATGCCTTATGTCAATCAGCGCTGGCTGGGTGGAATGTTGACTAATTTTGAAACCATTCGAAAAAGTGTGGCGCGTCTTGATGAAATTGAGAAAATGGAAGCCGAAGGAACGTACCAATTTTTAACCAAAAAAGAAGTTGCCATGCTGAAGACTCAGCGGGAAAAACTTTTGAAAGTATTAGTAGGAATTCGGAAAATGAAAAAACTTCCGTCCGCTCTTTTTGTGGTAGATCCGAAACAGGAAGAAATTGCGGTGTTGGAAGCGAGAAGACTTGAAATTCCGGTGGTTGCCATTATTGACACGAATTGCAATCCTGATGTTATCGATTATGCCATTCCCGGCAATGACGATGCCATTCGTTCAGTCAAATTGATTTGTGATGTTGTATCAAATGCAGTTGCTGAAGGCCGAAAACAATATTTACAAATTCGAGGTGAGGAACAGCAAGAACCTCAATCTCAAGAAGAAATCGAATATCGTCAAGCCAATCCTTTGGCAACTGCAGAAGAAATCGCAGAAGCTTTGGAAGAAAAAGTTGCTGAAAAATTAGTCGATCGCGTGGCTGTAAAACCGAAAGTCAAGAAGGCCAAAGTTCGTAAAGATATCAAAGATGTGGTTTAAAAAATGACTCAGAAAACGATGATGGATAACGCAGAACAAGTCAGAGAGTTGCGGAATCAAACCGGTGCCGGAATTATGGATTGCAAACGCGCGCTCGTCGAAGCGAGTGGTGATTTGCAAAAAGCAAAAGGCCTTCTTCGCAAAAGAGGTTTTGAAATTGCACAGAAAAAAGCTGGACGCAATGCCAAAGATGGCCAAGTTTTTTCCTACATTCATCTCGGTGGAAAAATCGGTGTTTTGGTTGAAATCAATTCGGAAACTGATTTTGTAGCGCGTAATTCCGAGTTTCAACAGTTCGGCCGTGACGTGGCGATGCAAATTGCGGCGAGCCATCCTTTGTTTGTTTCCCGGAGCGAAATTGATCCGAAGTGGCTTGCGAACGAAAGAGAAGTATTCCGCGCTCAAATTAAAGATAAGCCGGCCCAAATGCAGGATCAAATTATCAATGGCAAACTGGAAAAACGGTATCAAGAAGTTTGTCTGTTGGATCAAAAATTCATTAAGAACGAAGACATTACCATTCAAGATTTGTTAACAAATCTGATTTCAAAAATTGGCGAACATATTGTAATCAAACAATTCCGCCGTTTTGAAATTGGTTCAGAATAATCCGCAACCGGAGAAATCGGGTTCTTATGGCGAAGAAGAAAAAACCGATTTTTAAGCGGATCCTCCTTAAGCTCACAGGTGAATCTCTCCAAGGGCATAAAGGATCAGGCATTGATCTGAAAGTTGCCCGCTCTCTTGCCAAACAAATCAAAGAAGTAAAAGAATTAGGCGTCGACTTGGCGTGCGTTATTGGCGGCGGAAATATTTTTCGCGGGCTTCAAGCTTCGAAAGAAGGAATGGAACGCGTCACCGCTGATTACATTGGAATGCTTGCGACCGTGATTAATTCTCTCGCTTTGCAAGATGCACTGGAACAAGAAGGTGTTTTCACCCGAGTTCAAACCGCAATTGAAATTCAAAGACTCGCCGAACCTTATATTCGAAGAAGAGCAATTCGTCATTTGGAAAAGGGAAGAGTTGTGATTTTTGCCGGCGGCACGGGAAATCCTTATTTTTCGACGGATACAGCTGCTGTCCTTCGAGGAATTGAGATTGGTGCAGACGCCATTTTAAAAGCAACAAAAGTTGATGGTGTTTATTCGAGCGATCCCAAAAAAGACACCGGCGCAAAAAAATTTGATCATTTAAGATACATTGATGTTTTAAATAAAAGACTTCAAGTGATGGATGCGACGGCAGTATCATTATGTATGGATAATCATCTTCCAATTATCGTTTTTGATGTGACGAAACCGGGAAATATTAATCGTGTGATTCTCGGCGATAAAATTGGAACCAAAGTTTCTTAAGCAAGGTTGTCATTCCCGCACGCTTTAGGCGGGAATCTAAAATTTGGATCCCCGATAAAAACATTCGGGGATGACACGATTGATTAATCATTAACATGGAGTAAGAACTATGGTCCAGACAGCGAATAATCCGAAAGCGGTTCAAGACGATGCCGAACACCGGATGCTTAAGGCACTCGAGTCAACCCGTCAAGAATTTCATTCTTTGCACACCGGTCGCGCTTCCGTGGCACTTGTAGAAAATATTAAAGTTGATTATTACAATACCATTACGGCACTCAAAGGTTTGGCGGCCATTACAACTCCTGATGCGAAGACAGTTTCAATTCAGCCGTGGGATGTTTCGGCATTGAGCGCGATTGAAAAAGCAATTTCGGTTTCAGGTTTGGGATTGACGCCGAATAATGACGGAAAAGTAATCCGCATTAAAATGCCGGAGCTGACGCAGGAACGCCGCAATGAGCTGGATAAGTTGATTCGGAAAATTGCCGAGGAAGGGCGTGTTTCCATTCGTAATATTCGTCATGAAGCCAATGATTCGATTAAGAAATTGGAAAAAACGGCCATCATCGGTGAAGATATTTCCAAGTCGGCGCAAAAAAAGATTCAAGAGCTCACGGATAAATATATTAAATTGATTGACGAATCCCTTCAGAAAAAAGAGCTTGAGATTAAACAAGTTTGATTTGCCGGTTTCATATCAGTTGTTTTCTGAATCATCCCGCCGCCATTTAATTAATTGATGAGTGTCGGTTTGATTAATCATGATGTGACAAGAGCCCGTCCTAAAGGACTGGCTCGAAACCATTAAGAAAATAAACGAGTTATCGAGCCCGTAGCTCAGCCTGGTAGAGCACTGCCCTTTTAAGGCAGGTGTCGATGGTTCGAATCCATCCGGGCTCACGATTCAATGCACGAGGCGGAAGGCCGAGTGATGGAAACGCACTTTTTCGGATGGAAAAAGTGCTCATGAACAAATTTAATTCGTCGTCCCCATCGTCTAGCCTGGTCAGGACAACAGATTTTCGATCTGTCGGCAGGGGTTCAAATCCCCTTGGGGACGCATTCTTACACGAGCCGAACGGGCGAGTGAAGAAAGAGTGCTTTTGCGATCTGCAAAAGTACGCCATTTTTTCTGCTGAAAAAAAATGCCTAAATCTTTAATCCATTCAACTTCCTACATTTCACTTAAGAAACGCGTTCACGAAATACTCCTTCACGGCCAAGCGCGCATCGAACGCGAAAAAGTCAATACCTATTGGCAAACCGGCCGTTTGATTCAAAACCATATTCTGACTCAGAAAAATCATTCTGATTATGGCAGCCAAGTAATTGAACGATTGGCTAAAGACCTTGAAATTAATTCAACCGTCCTCTGGCGTACGATTAAATTTTATGAGCGGTTCCCAATTCTTGCCGTCCGGCAAGAATCTTCCAATCGCTTGCTGACTTGGACTCACTACCGCTCACTGATTACGGTCTCTGACGATAAATTGCGACTTGAACTTGAAACGCGCGCGCGGAAACAAAACTGGACGGCTGATGCACTTGAAGCGAAAATCAGAGCCGAAATCAAATATGACAAAACCTTTGAAGTAAAACAACGACGGAATGGTAAATCTTATTCGCCGCTGATTCCGAAACGTGGAAGTCTTTACACCTTTCAGGTGATTACGATTGAATCGATTCATTTGGAAGCAGAGACATTCTGGGTCGATCTTGGTTTTTCGACTTACCATAAGCTATCGGGTGAAAAGAAATTTAAGGCGGATGAGATCATTGAGACAATAAAACCGGGGAATTCTTATCGGCTTATCAAATCTAAAAAAACAGAAGACGACCTTTTTACTTACAAAGCTTTAGTGGAACGCGTTGTGGACGGTGATACGCTTCGGGTGAATGTAGATTTAGGATTTGATAATTGGACACGCCAATATTTGCGTCTTCGCGGACTCAATGCTCCAGAAGTCGGAACTCAATCTGGTCGCCGCACTACGGATTTTGTGAAACGTGAACTGGAAAATGTTCCATTTATTATTTTACGTTCCACCCGCAGCGACAAATACGACCGCTATTTGGCGGATGTCTTTTATCAGTCAAAGGACGGTGAAAAATTTTTGAACAATGAACTTCTTGCCAGGCAATTGGCAGTCAGAATGTAGTAATTTTTTTATTTAATTTTCTTAAATCAATAATCTTGTGTTTGTCTCCTCAGAGACACCTCACATTAAAATCAAACCGTTTTGGTATTTCTGATCAGCAATACAATCCCGCCGATGAGTGCGATTACTCCAACGATTGGGGGGATCGGGATATTATTTGTTTTTTCAGTGGTCACTTGCAAAGAACCAAGATCCACTGCTTTTTCTCGTGTCTTGTAGGTGATGCCCTGGTAAGCAAACGCCATGATTCCAACTGCGATGAGTAAAATCGCTACAATCATTTTTGTATTCATAAAACCTCCCATGAACGCGCAGTGAATTTCAAGTGCGCATTCTGTTTTTTTGCCTTTAGGATTTTAACCATCCTCCCATAGGTGCCGGTTAAAACTTCACGGCACACATCATTAGATATGATAACGGTCCAA